>CXWL01038587.1_pt1 | contig 20322 bp, 21 predicted proteins | sample 590931 | NCBI WGS metagenome assembly CXWL01 (sample SAMEA3498368, study PRJEB10139) | groundwater metagenome | biome: water well; material: biofilm material | place: Germany | collected 2015-04-27 | reverse complement strand
GGCCGCCAGCGGTGCGCTGCTGCGCCTGGGGCTGGTGGGGGCGGCCTTTGCCGGTGCACTGCTGGGCATGGCGCTGACGCTGGTGCTGGCGCGTGGTGCCGGCCGGCCCATGGTGCTGCTGCTGGCGGGCGTGGTGGTGGGCGTGTTGCTGACGGCGGTTTCGGATTTGGTGATCCTGCTCTCGCCCGAGGCCTTGCGCGGCAAGCAGGTGTTCTTGCTGGGCACCACCAGCTTCCTGGGCTGGCCCAGCGTGCTGGCACTGGGCCTGGCGCTCCTGGTGGCGCTGCCGCTGGCCACGCGCCTGGCCGGCGCACTGGACGCACTGGTGCTGGGCGAAGCCAGTGCCGCCAGCCTGGGCCTGCCACTGCCGCAATTGCGCCTGGCGCTGGTGGCGCTGATGGCCTTGGCCACCGGCACGGCCGTGGCACAAGCCGGGCTGGTGGCCTTTGTGGGCCTGGTGGCACCGCACCTGGTGCGCCGCCTGGTGGTGGTGCGGCATGGCGCGCTGCTGGCGCTGTCAGCGCTGGCGGGTGGTGTGCTGCTGCTGGCGGCCGATGTGGCCGCGCGCAGCCTCATCGCGCCCATGGAATTGCCGGTGGGCGTGCTAACGGCAGTGTTGGGTGGCATCTACCTGCTCATGCTGCTGCGCCGGCAGTTTGTTGGCTGATGGCGCCGCTGCAGGCCCATGAGCTGAGCCTTCGCCTGGGCACGCGGCGTGTGGTGGACGGTGTCTCGCTGGAGCTGCGTGCGCAGGAATGGGCCGCCATCGTCGGCCCCAACGGCGCCGGCAAGAGCAGCCTGCTGCAACTGCTGGCCGGCCTGCGTGCGGCCGACGCGGGCCAGGTGCACCTGCAAGGACGCGTGCTGCAGGCCTGGTCGGCGCGTGAACGTGCCCAGCGCCTGGCCTGGCTGGCCCAGCAGGGTGAAGCCGAAGGCGACATCGCTGCGCGTGACGTGGTGCGCCTGGCGCGCCTGCCGCGCCACGGCCTGCTGGGCGCGCCCGACGCGGCCGACGAAGCGGCCGTCAACGCCGCCATGCTGGAAACCGCCTGTGCCGAATTTGGTCTGCGGCGCCTGAATGAACTCTCGGGTGGTGAACGCCAGCGTGTGCTGCTGGCGCGCGCGCTGGCCGTGGATGCGCCTGTGCTGCTGCTGGACGAGCCCACCACGCATCTGGACGCCCCGCACCAGCGCGCCCTGGTGCGCAGCCTGGTGGCACGTGCACGCAGCGGCGCGGCGGTGCTGGCGGTGCTGCACGACCTGAACCTGGCGCTGGCCGCAGACCGTGTGCTGGTGATGGACCAGGGCCGCCTGGTGGCCGACGGCCCACCGGCTGATGCGGCCTTGCGAGCCGTGCTTGTAGCGGTGTTTGGCGGCGCCTTCAGCATCGAAGGCCTCAACACGCCCGGCGGCCTGCGTTGGGTGGCCTTGCCTTCGATATAGCGGCACCCAGCGCATGAGCCCAGGCTCGTAGCGCGTTGTTTGCCTCACCGAGAAAACCACCGAACGGCCGCACCTGCGGGTCTCGCAGGGTGGTCGGCTCCATGCGTGGCCGCCTGTGCCCGCAGATACAGCAGAACTGAGCGCAAATAACCCAGCACTTCACTTCATTGCGCAAAAAAGCGGCCGATAAGCTCAGAACTGATTTTTGAACATCAGAACGAACGCATGGGCGGGTGTCAATGTTTCAGCCACTTCAGATCGATGACCACGCCTCCAGCGCGACACGGTCGCCCGCTGCAGCGGGTTTGCTGCGCCGTGCGGCTGGCTGGTTGCGCTCACGCTTGGCCAGAGGCGAGCGGGTGGCCGAAGCCGCCATTGGTGCCCGCGCTGGTGCAGAACTGTGCGCGCGGCTTGAGCAGGCGGCCAGGCTCTGGACCACGCATCTGGGCAACGCCCAGGCGCAGATGCGCGAGGCCAGCGAGCAGTCGCTGGGGAGCTTTGCGCAAATCCTTGACCAGCTCGACCAGATCGTTGACCCGGGTCGCCGTAGCGCGGGTGCCGCAGGTGCCGCAGGTGCCGGCGACGACACTGACCACCGTGCCGCAATGCTTGCGCAGTGCGAGACGCAGCTGCGGGGGTTGACCGCCACCTTCACCGGCGTCACGCGCTCGCGCGACTCGACCATGCAGTCGGTGCGGTCGCTGGCGGATGCATCGGCCAGCCTGGGTGACATGGCCGAGGGTGTCGCCAAGATCGCGCGCCAGACCAACTTGCTGTCGATCAACGCCGCCATTGAAGCGGCGCGCGCCGGTGAGAGTGGACGCGGCTTCGCGGTTGTGGCTGCCGAGGTACGCCGCCTCTCAGCCGAGTCGGGTGATACAGGCAGGCGCATCGCCGAGCGCATCGACGATTTCGGGGCGCTCATGCGCAGCGCGCTGGCCGAAGCGGTGCAACACGCCGCACACGACAGCCAGGTCATCGTGCAGTCGGAACGCACGATTCACGAGGTGCTTGAACAGGTTGACGGCGTGGTCTCGCACCTCAACGCACGCGCTGCGGAACTCAGCCAGCGGGGAGAGGCCGTGCGCGGCCAGGTCGAGCGCTTGATGGTGGCCTACCAGGCCCAGGACCGCACGCACCAGATCGTGGAGCAGGTCAGCGCTTCCATCGTCAATGCGGTGGCCCGGCTCAACCAGGCGCTGGCCGCTGGCAGGCAACCCAGCACCCAGGAATGGGATGCACTGCTGCATGCCGGCTACACCACGCCGGAGCAGCGCGGCGCAAGCGCAGGGCGCACGCCGGATGCGGCGGCGCGTTCAGGCCAAGAGACCACGTTTTTCTGAATCAAAGCGGGCACATGCCATGGCCAAGACCATTCTGATCGTTGACGACTCCACCTCATTGCGCCTGGTGGTCAAGATCGCGCTGGTGCGAGCGGGCTACGACGTGCTTGAGGCCTGCGATGGCCATGAAGGCCTGGCCCAGCTTGAAAAGGCCGCCAAGGTGCACCTGATCCTCAGTGACGTGAACATGCCCAACATGGATGGTCTTGCCTTTCTGACCCAGGTCAAAAAGCACCCGCGCCACAAGTTCACGCCCGTCGTCATGCTGACCACCGAAGAGCGGGCCAGCAAAAAGGACGAAGGCCGTGCTGGCGGCGCCAAGGCGTGGATCGTCAAGCCCTTCACGCCGCCGCAACTGCTGGACGCGGTCTCCAAACTGATCTTGCCCTAGGAGCGCCAGATGGCCCCAACTGCTTTTGGCCTGCCGGCCGAACTGACCATCTACACCGTTGGCGAGCTGCATCCGCAGTGCTTGGCCTGGCTTGCCGACACCGCCGCCGCCGACAGTGCGGCGCCGGGTGAGTGCTGCGTGGTGGATGGCGCGGCAGTAGACCAGATCGACGGCGCAGGCTTGCAACTGCTGGTGGCCCTGTGGGCAGCGTTGCGGCATCGAAAGTGCAGTGTGCAACTGGTGCAGGCGAGCGCGCCGTTGCGCAGCGCCTGCGAGGCGCTTGGGCTTTCGGCGCTGCTGGCCACCATTGGGCCCACGGGAGCCAGCACATGAAAGACATGGACGACTGGAGCGACTTCATCAACGACGCGCTGCCCGCCTTTGTGAGCGAAGCAAACGAGCAGATTGCCGAGCTGGAGCAGTTGCTGCTGCAACTGGAAGACGCGCCGGGCGACCGTGATCTGCTGGGTGCGTTGTTCCGCTGTGCCCACACCGTGAAAGGCTCGGCCGGCATCTTCGGGCTCGACCTTGTGGTGGCGTTCACCCACCATGTCGAGACGCTGCTCGACCGCCTGCGCGAAGGCGAGCTCACGCTGACGCCGGCGCTGAGCACCTTGCTGCTGCAATGCAATGACCAGATCCGCATCCTGGTGGGCGCCGCGCAAGACCCGGCGGCCATCACCGAAGAGGGTGAACAAACACGCCTGGTGCTGGTGCAACGTCTGCAGGCCGCAGACAGCGGTGCAGCACATCGTCCGCCTGTTGTGCCGGTTGCTGTGCCGCTGGCCGCAGCGTCAATCGCCACCAGCGGGCTGCGCCAGTGGCACATCTCGGTGCACTTCGGTGTGGACACCTTTCGCAACGGCATGGACCCGCTGGCCCTCTTGAACTACCTGCGCGGCCTGGGTGAGATCCCGCGCCTGGTGTTTGACATGGGTGCGGTGCCCGCGCTTGACGTGCTGGACCCCGAGGCCTGCCACATCGGGCTCGAGTTCTGCCTCAGCAGCGCCGCCAGCCGCGACGAGATCGAGGCCGCCTTCAGCTTTGTGCGCGACGACTGCACCTTGCACCTGGTTGCGGGATCGGCCCAGGCGCAGGACTTTGCCGCGCTCATTGAAGCGTTGCCCGACAACCCGCGCATCGGCGAGATGCTGGTGTCGGTGGGCGCCATCACTAAACGGCAGCTCCAGCAAGCCCTGGAAGTCCAGGCCACGCTGGCCGTGGGCGGCGCCCAGCCTGCCCCGCTCGGGCAGATCCTGCAATCCGGGGCCGGCCTCGGACCCGAGGTGCTGGCGGCAGCGCTGCAAAAGCAGGGCAAACAGCGTGCTGCAGGCGCCGGCGCAGCGGCGGGCGACGACAACCGTTTCATCCGCGTGCATGCAGACCGGCTTGATGCGGTGATCAACCTGCTGGGCGAGCTGGTGATTGCCGGCGCTGGTGCCTCACTGATGGCGCGCCAGACGCGCCAGCGCCCGCTGATCGAGGCACATCGCCAGATTGGCAGCCTGATTGAGGAAATCCGCAACGGCACCTTGCAACTGCGCATGGTGCCCATCAGCGAAACCTTTGCCCGCTTTCGGCGTGTGCTGCGTGACACCGCGGCCGAACTGGGCAAGGAGGTGGTGCTCGACATCGTGGGTGGCGAGACCGAACTCGACAAGTCGGTGGTCGAGCGCATTGCCGACCCCCTGATGCACCTGGTGCGCAATGCACTGGACCACGGCCTGGAAACGCCCGCGCAGCGCAGCGCGGCGGGCAAACCGGCGCAGGGCAAGCTCACGCTCAGTGCCTGCCATGAATCGGGTGGCATCCTGATCCGCATCAGTGACGACGGCCGCGGCATAGACCGCGACCGGGTGTTGCAGCGCGCCTGGGAGCGCGGCCTGGTTGAGCGCAGTGTGGTGCCGCCCGATGCCGACATCCTGAAGCTGATCTTCGAGGCCGGCTTTTCTACCGCCGAGCAGGTCACCAACCTCAGCGGGCGTGGTGTCGGCATGGATGTGGTGCGGCGCAATATCGAAGCCCTGCGAGGCGCAGTCACGGTATTCAGCAGTCCGGGCAAGGGTTCGTGCATCGAGATCCGCTTGCCACTCACGCTGGCCATCATCGACGGCTTTCTCGTCAGCGTGGGTCCGTCCAAGTTCATCTTCCCGCTCGATGGCGTGGCCGAGGTGATAGAAANNTGATGGAACTGCGCGGCCAGGTCTTGCCGGTGGTGAGCCTGCGCGCGCTCTATGCGCTGGACTCCGTAGAGCCCGAGCGCAGCAGCGTGGTCGTCATCAGGGCGGGGCAACGCCGCTACGGCGTGCTCGTGGACCAGTTGCTCGGCCAATACCAAACCGTGATCAAGCCACTCGGGCGCCTGTTCCGCAGCCTGCGTGGCATGGCGGGCTCGTCGATTCTGGGCAACGGCGAGGTGGCGCTGATCTTTGATGTCGTCGCACTCAGCCAACTCGCAGCGCAACAGCCCCGTGCGGCGTACCCAACCCCGTCGCACACCGGCCCTGCCGGCCCCAGCAGCCCAGCCACCCACCTGTCACCCGAAGGACAAGCGTCATGAACCCACAAGCTCCCTCCTGGATCGCCCGCCTGCTCATCGGCACCGAACTCGAACGCGCGAACGCGCAAGCGTTGAAGCAGACCCAGGAGCAAGAGCTTGCGCGCGCCGAGGCCCAAGCGGCGCGCGCCGAGGCCGAAACCGCCCTGGCCGAGCTGAAAGGCCGGCTGGCCGAGGTCGAGAGTGAGCTGAAGGTGCGCACCGAAATCATGAACGTGACGAGCATCGTCTCCGAGGCGGACAAGAAGGGCGACATCGTCGCCATCAACGAGAAGTTCATCGAGGTCTCGAAGTACCGCCGCGAAGAGCTGATCGGGCACCCGCACAGCACCACGCGCCACCCCGACATGCCCAAGGAGGTGTTCAAGCAGATGTGGTCCACCATCGGGCGCGGCGACATCTTCCGTGGCGTGGTCAAGAACCGCGCCAAGGACGGCACGCCCTATTACGTGGACGCCGTGATCGCGCCCATCCTGGGCGAAAACGGCAAGCCGAAAAAGTACCTTGGCGTGCGCTACGACATCACCGCCATCGAGATCGAGCGCCAGAACGCGCGCGGCATCCTGGGCGCCATCGACAGCTCTTACGCCTACATCGAATTCGACCTCGGTGGCCACGTGCTGCAGGCCAACAAGAACTTTCTTGCCGTGCTGGGCTACCAGAGCGACGAGATCGTTGGCAAGCACCACCGCATGTTTGTTGACCCAAGCCAATCGGGCGGCGCAAGCTACCAGCAGTTCTGGCGCGACCTGGGTGACGGCAAGGCGCAGAGCGAGGTCTTCAAGCGCATCGCCAAGTCGGGCCAGGAGGTCTGGATCCAGGCCGTCTACGCCCCGGTCAAGGACGAGATGGGCAGGGTCGTCAAGATCGTGAAGATCGCCACCGACGTGACCAAGGAGGTAGTGGCCAACAACATGCTGCGCCTGGCCGTGGAGCAGGCGCAACGGGTCACCGCCGCAGCGCGCGAAGGTGACCTGACGCAGCGCATTCCGATGGAGGGCAAGAGTGGCCCGATCGAGGCGCTTTGCACGGGCGTCAATTCCCTGGTCGAAACTACATCGGTCATCTTTGCCGATGTGGCGCGCGTGCTTGGCGCACTGGCCACGGGCGACCTCTCGCAGCGCATCACCCGCGACTACGCCGGCACCTTTGGCCAGGTCAAGAGCGATGCCAACGACACGAGTGAAAAGCTCGGCAGCATCATCGACGACGTCGGCCGCGTGTTCTCTGGCCTGGCCAGCGGCGACCTTTCGCAGCGCATCACACGTGACGCACAAGGGGTCTTCGATCAGGTCAAGCAGGACGCCAACTCAAGCTGCGACAAGCTCGCCGGCATCATCGAAGAAGTGCGCTCGGCGGCAGATGCACTCACCGGCGCGGCCAACCAGGTCAGTGCCACGGCGCAGAGCCTGTCGCAGTCGGCCAGCGAGCAAGCTTCGTCGGTGGAGGAAACCACGGCCTCGATCGACATGATGTCGGCGTCGATCACCCAAAACAGCGACAACGCCAAGGTCACCAACAGCATGGCAACCAAAGCCAGCAAGGAAGCCGGTGACGGTGGCCAGGCAGTCACCCAGACGGTGAGCGCGATGAAGCAGATCGCGCAGAAGATCAGCATCGTTGACGACATCGCCTACCAGACCAACCTGCTGGCGCTGAACGCGGCCATTGAGGCGGCGCGTGCCGGCGAGCACGGCAAGGGCTTCGCGGTGGTGGCGGCCGAAGTGCGCAAGCTGGCCGAGCGCAGCCAGGTGGCCGCGCAGGAGATCGGCGACCTGGCCAGCAGCAGTGTGTCCACCGCAGAGCGTGCGGGTAAGTTGCTCGATGAGATCGTGCCCGCGATCCAGAAGACGAGTGAGCTGGTGCAGGAGATCGCCGCCGCGTCGCAAGAGCAGAGCCAGTCGGTGACGCAGATTGGCGGTGCCATGGGGCAGCTCAGCAAGGCCACACAACAAAACGCATCCGCCTCCGAGGAACTGGCGGCCACCAGCGAAGAGTTGTCCGGGCAGGCCGAGCAGTTGCAGCAGTCGGTGGCCTTTTTCAGCACGGGCGCCGAAGCGGCCCCCGCGCGCAAGGGCAAGCCGGCGCCCGACAACGCGGTCATGAAGCGCCGCGGCGACGACTGGCAGGGCCAGCGCGGTTCAAGCGGGCCGGTGAAGTCTGCCAAGGGCGCAAACGGCAACTTCCGCCCCTACTGAGGTGCCCAAGATGAAGACCGAACGCATTGCTGGCGGGGCGCCGGCGCAGGCTGTTCAGGCCCCGGCCCCCGCCCAATACCTGACCTTCACCCTCGGCGACGAGGTGTTTGCGATGGACATCCGCACCGTGCGCGAAATCATCCAGCACGGTGCGATGACGGCCTTGCCGCTGATGCCGAGCTTTGTGCGCGGCGTCATCAACCTGCGCGGTGCGGTGGTGCCGGTGATCGACATGCAGGCCCGCTTCGGCCGCCCGGCGGCCAAGGTGGGCAAGAAGACCTGCACCGTGATCTTCGACTCCCTGCGCGACGGCGAACGGGTCGAGCTCGGGCTGATGGTCGACGCCGTCAGCGAGGTGATCGAGATTGGCCGCGACGCGATCGAGCCCGCGCCGGATTTCGGCAGCTCGGTGCGGCGCGACTTTGTCGCCGGCATCGGCAAGGTGGGCCGCCGCTTCGTCATCATCCTCGAGCCCGACAAGGCCTTTGACATGAACGAAATGGCGCAACTGTGTGAATCGGCGCAGGAGGCAGTGGCCTGATGTTGGCCTTGCAAGACGGCACCTACCGCCGGCTCGCCGAGCTCATGCACAAGGCGATAGGCCTGTCTTTCGCCGACAGCAAGAAGCCGCTGGTCTCGTCGCGCCTGGCGCAGCGCATCCAGCGCCTGGGCTTGGCAGGTTATGACGACTACTTCGAGCTCATCGCGCACGACGGCGGCGGCGGCGAGTTCCAGATGGCGGTGGACCTGCTGACGACCAACGAGACTTACTTCTTCCGCGAGCCCGCCCACTTCGAACTGCTTGAGCGCGAGCTGCTGTGCAGCAAACCACGCACGCTGGCGGTCTGGAGCGCGGCCTCGTCGTTTGGCGACGAGGCCTACAGCATTGCGATGCTGCTGTGGGACTTGCAACAGCGCGGCGTCGTCGGCAGCGACTGGCAAGTTCTGGGCACCGACATCAGCGACCGCGTGCTGCGTTGTGCCACTGAAGCGGTCTACCCGCAGGACCGCCTGCGCATGGTCTCGGCAGAGCGGCTCAAGCGCCACTGCCTGCGCAGCGAAGGCGAGTCCGAGGGGTTGGTGCAGATCCACCCCCGGCTGCGCGAGCGCGTGCGCTTCGGGCAGCTCAACCTGTGCCAGCCGATGCAGGGCCTGGGGCCGTTCGACGTGGTCTTGCTGCGCAACGTGCTGATCTATTTCGACGCCGCGACAAAACGCGAAGTGGTCGACCGCGTCGTTTCCCTCTTGCGCCCCGGCGGCCTGTTTTTTGTCGGCACNNGGCACCGCAGAGGGCAGGCCGGCCTGCAGCGCAGCGCTGCAGCCGGTGGCGCCGGGTGTGTTTCGCAAGCCCGCCGCATGAGCGCGCCGGGCCGCTCCCAAGCGTTCATCCCGGGAGCGCGCAGCGCGGAGGGTAGTCCAGTAAGCCCGCACGGCCGCCCGAAGGGCCATACCGCAGTGCGAAGCACGGAGCTTGCCTGATGAGCCAGCCGGCAGGCGGCCTGGCCGTGGTGCACATCCTGCACCCTGGCGACGTGGCCTGCGGCGAGCGCGGTGACCGGCTCGAAACCTTGCTCGGCTCGTGTGTCGCCATCATCCTGACCGACCCGCGGCGCACGCTGGGCGCGATGTGTCACATCGTGCATTCGACGCGTGGCGCGGGCGCAGCGGCCAGCGCGGTCTACGCCGATGTCGCCCTGGCCACGATGTACGCCCTGCTGCGCGCGCGCGGCATCGAGCCGCAGCTGTGCGAGGCCTACGTCTTCGGTGGCGGCAACATGTTCCCGGGCCTGATAGGCCGGCGCCACGTGGGCCACAGCAACGTGCAGTGGGCGCTGGAGGCGCTGGCCGGTGACGGCGTGCCTGTGCTGCAACACCATGTCGGCGGCAGCGTTTACCGGCGCCTGCGCTGGACCGTCGGGCCCACCCTGCCGCAGGTGACTGCGGTTCAAGTTTGAGGAGCTGAGAGTGGCCATCAAGGTCTACGTCGTGGACGACTCGGCGATCGTCAGGCAGACGCTGATGCATCTGCTGAAGGACGATCCCGAGATCGAGCTCATCGGCAGCGCACCGAACCCGCTGATTGCCGCGCCGGCGATGCGCAAGTTGCGCCCCGATGTGCTGCTGCTGGACATTGAGATGCCCGGCATGGACGGGTTGACCTTTCTGCGCCAGATCATGGGCGAATCGCCGCTGCCGGTGGTGATCTGCTCGACCCTCACGAGCGACGGCAGCATGGTCGCGCTGGAGGCCCTGGCAGCGGGTGCCGTCGCCGTGGTGGCCAAGCCACGCCTGGGCTTGCAACAGTTTCTGCAGGACTCGCGGCGCGAGCTGGTGCAGACGCTGAAGACCGCCGCCCGCTCGCGCCCACGTGCGATGCCCGCTGCGGGGCTGGTGGCGCCACGCGCCGGCCTGACAAGCGCGGAGGGCGCGGCAGGCCCGGCGCGCGCAGTGGGCGCGGCTCAAGCGGCCAGCGGCGCACTGCACGCGCTGGCGATGAACAAGCCAGTGGTGCTGGGCAGTTCCACGGGCGGCACGCAGGCGATCGAGCTTGTGCTGACAGCGCTGCCGGGTGACAGCCCAGGCATCGCCATCGTGCAACACATGCCAGAGAAATTTACCGCGATGTACGCCAAGCGGCTCGACGGCATCTGCGCCATGAATGTGCGCGAGGCTTGCGACGGCGATCGGCTCGAACGTGGCGTGGTGCTGATCGCCCCGGGCGGCCGCCACATGCAGTTGCGCAAGGCCGGCGGCCAGTATTTCGCGGTCGTTGCCGATGGCCCGCCGGTGAACTTGCACAAGCCGTCGGTGGACGTGTTGTTCCGTTCCGCCGCCGAATGCGCCGGCAAGGACACGCTGGCGATCATCCTCACCGGCATGGGCGACGACGGCGCGCGTGGCATGAAGTTGCTGCACGAGCGCGGCGCGCGCACCATCGCGCAGAACGAGGAAACCTGCGTCGTCTTCGGCATGCCCAAGGAAGCCATCAAACTTGGCGCGGTCGATGAGGTGGTGGCCATAGGTCGCATCGCCAGCGCCATCACGGCCTTCGATGCGCGCGGGTAGGAGCCCGTCGGCTGCGCTGCACTAAAGTCTTCGCATGACCTGGCAGAAATCCGCGTCGACCTTCCTGCAACGGCTTGAATTGCTGCTGCCGGGCGTGGCGCTGCTGTTGCTGGGGCTGGCACTGGGCGTCAGGCTGTATCTGGACTTCCGCGCCACCGACACCCAGGAGCGCGAACGGCTGGCGGTGCAGGCGCGGGTAATCGACGACAACCTGGGGCGCCAGTTGGAGGCCGTCAACCAGGCCTTGCTTGGGGTCCAGCTCCAACTGACGCCGGCCAATGGTGCCGGCGCAGCGGTGGTAGACCCTGAGCGGCTTGCCGTGCTGAGGCGAGCGATTCCCGGTGTGCACATGCTGAGTCACGTGGCTGCCGACGGAACCGTGCTGGCGGCCTGCCACACCAGCTCGATCGGTACCAGCGTGGCCAACGAGCCCTACTTCAAACATGCCATGGCGCAGCCGGGTTCGCCCAAGCTGCAGGTGTCTGCGCCGTATCGCGACGCCAAAGGCGTCTGGACCGTCACGCTGTCGCGCAACCTCACCGCAGCGGCCGGGGAATTTGCGGGCATTGTGTCGGCCACGCTCGATCCGTCGTACTTCAGTCTCGTTCTTGGTTCGGTGCTCTATGCGGACGACATGCGCTCGGTGCTGCTGCATGGCAACGGCACGCTCTTCCTGAGCGTGCCGGCCGACAACGCGACGCAGGGACTGGACGCGAACCGGCCGGGTACCCTTTTCAGCCGTCACCGGGACGGCGGCGGGCAGCCCGTCGTGCTTGAGGGCACGACACTGACGGGTGTCAAGCTCCTTGGCGCGATGCGCACCCTGCAGCGCGCCGATCTGCAGATGGACCAAGCGCTGGTGATCCGTGTGGCGCGGGTCCCGTCGGCGATCTTCGCGCCCTGGCGCAGCGGCGCCATGGTCTCCGGCGCCATGTACATGCTGCTGCTCGTAGTCAGCGGTGTTGCCGTTTTTGGCTTGAAGCGCCTGCGCCAGCGCCGCGATCGGCTGGTCGAGGCGCATGAGGAAACGCTGGCCACAAGCGAAGCGCGATTTCGCAGCCTGACGGAGCTGTCTTCAGATTGGTATTGGGAGCAGGACTCCGAGTTCCGCTTCGTGCAGTTCGCAAGCAGCCGAGAGCGCAGTGCCAGCGGCTGGTTCGACTCCCTTCTTGGAAAGACACGCTGGGAGGCTGGGAGCACCAACCTTTCCGAGAGCCAATGGGCGCAACACCGCGCCCAGCTCGAGTGGCACAAGCCGTTCCGCAACTTCGAGCTGCAACGTACGGATAACCCCGACGGGCCGCGCTGGTTGTCGGTCTCTGGCGCGCCGTTCTTCGACTCCGGCGGCAGCTTCTGCGGCTACCGTGGCACCACCCGCGACATCACCGAGCAGGTCCTGGCCAAAGAGGCGCTGCGCTTGTCCGAGGAGCGTTTGCGGCTGGCCCTGCAAGCGTCAAACGACGCGCCCTGGGATTTCGACGCCAAGACCCGGCATGCGTGGGTTTCCCCGCGCTGGCTCACCATGTTCGGCTTCGAGGGGGGCAACGAAGGGCTCCCGTACACGTATTGGCAGAACCTGCGCCATCCGCAGGACGCGGCCAGGGTGGAAGCTGTCATCAGTGCCGCTTTGCAAGGTGATGCGCAAGGCTATGAAGTTGAGTTTCGCTCGCGCCATGCCGACGGGCACTACATGGCCGTGCTCGCGCGTGGCAGCATCTTGCGCGACCCGGCCGGCCAGGCGGTGCGCGTGACCGGCGTGACCACCGATCTGACCGAAAGCAAGCGGGCCGAAGCGGAGCGTGAAGAGCTGGCTCGCCGCCGCGCCGAGCAAGGCCTGCGCGCGCAGGAACTGAGCGCGGCTGAGCAGGCCAGGTCCCAGGCCCAGCAACACGCCCAGTCACTGGCCACGATGCTGGTTGAGCGCGACCTCTCGATTGCCGAGCGAGACCAGTTGCTCGGCCTGCTGGCGCATGAAATCCGCCAACCTCTGAACAACGCGATGGCGGCGCTGCAGGGCGCTGCCATGGCCATTGATGGCAGCCATGACNNGCCGCCAGCACACGCTTGGAGCGGGCACAGGCGGTGCTGAACGACGTCGTCGGCACGCTGGACAACACCCTGGTGGCCTCCACATTGCTGACTCAAGCGGGGCCGGTAGCGACGCAAGAAATTGAAATCGGCACCGCGCTCACGCTGGCCGTGGCCGACCTCGGCGCGCAGGCACGCAGCCGGGTGCAGGTTGCCCTGGCCGGTGGTGCCCGCACGGCCGAGTTGAATCTGGCCCTGCTACGACTGGCCTTGCGCAATCTGCTTGTGAATGCATTGAACCACTCGCCCGCCGGGTCGTTGGTGGAGTTGCGTGCCGACTTGCACGATGACCCGCTGGCGCTGGTGATCGATGTTGCCGACCACGGCAGCGGCATTGCGCCCGAGCTGATACCGACGCTCTTTGCGCGCGGCACCCGCGGCCCCGGGCAGGCCGCGTTTGCAGGCGCCGGCCTCGGCCTGTACGTGGTGGCGCAGGTGGTTGGCAAGCACGGGGGCAGCGTCGAGGTGCTGGCCAACGAGCCCTGCGGAACCATCATGCGCATCCGGCTGCCGCAAGGCCGACTGGCCTGAGCCCGCACTTGGAGCCGCGCCTGTGCGGGCACAATCTGGCCATGTTGCCCACGACCTTGTGTCTCATCGACGATGACCGTGAGTACGGCGAATTTCTAGCGCAGTTCCTCAGCAAAGACGACATCGCCGTCAAGAGATTCATCGACAGCGACGAGTTCCTGACTTCCGATGCGCCGTATGGCTACGACTTCTACCTGGTCGACCTGATGCTGCCTGGTGTCGATGGGTTGGACGTGATCCGCCTGGTGCGGCGTCGCAACCCGAGCGCTGGCATCGTGGTGGTGTCGGGGCGTCTGGGCGAAGAGGTGTTTGACACCGCGCTCACAGCCGGGGCCGACATGTACCTGGCCAAGCCGGTGCGCTTTGAGCAAGTGCGGCTTGCCATTGCTGCCGTCGCACGGCGTGGTGGCCGCGGCGCAAGCGAGTTGCCGGCATGGCGGCTCAACCGCAAGGCCGCTGAACTGACGACACCGCAGGGAGTGGTGATCCGGGTCAATGAAAGCGACCTGGCCCTGCTGGGTTGCTTTGTCGATAGCGCCGGGGCCGCCGTCACACGGGCAGCGATCTTCGAGCGGCTCGGACGTGAACCGGTGGCCGAATCCGACAACTGGCTGCACGCCACCATCTACCGCCTGCGGCGGCGTCTGGAGCAAGGCACTGAAGAGATGGTGCCCTTGCAGTCGCTGCCGCGTGTGGGCTACGTCTTTCGTGGCAGGCTGACCGCAATCTGAGTTCGTGGCCTCGCCACTGAATGTGCGCGATCTTCGGCCTCTGCGGCCTCCGCAGCCTCCGCCCGCAGCCGATCGCAGCACACTGCGCTTGAGCACAAGAAGCGGGCCCTCCATCGCATGCGCATGGCACCGGGCCGGCGCGGCGGGCACAGTCCCACCATCGAATCCCTTCCCCACCAGGAGCCCACCATGCAACAACGCCTTGTCGCCCGCACCCTGTCACTGTGCTTGGCCGCCACGCTGACGCTGGCCATGCTGGGTGGCATCAACCACCTGGCGCAGCCGGGCGAAGCCACGCCGCAGTGGGCGCAGCAAACGGCCACACGCGCCTGAGAGCCTGTGAGCCAGACCATGAAAGTGCTGCTGTTTTTCATCGGCTGGTGCCTGCTCTTTGTGCTGAGCTGGCCCATCGCCTTGCTGGCCCTGGTGCTGGCGCCCATCGTGTGGCTGCTGTCGCTGCCATTGCGGCTGATTGGCTTCACGCTGCATGCGATGTTTGCGTTCTTGCACAGCATCCTGCTGCTGCCTGCACGGCTCTTGGGCTGGCGCGGCTGAGGGTCCTGCCGCCGAGCTGCATGCCAGAATCTCCCGACCGCACGCAAGGACAAGACGTGCGCCCAGGGAGATCACATGAACCTCATCCACGCCGCTGCGGCGGTGCCCGCCGTGCTGGCCCTGCTACTGGGTTTGAGCCTGCCGCCGGTGCACGCGGCCGAGCCGGCACCCAGCGCTGAGCAAAAAGTCTTTGAAGAAGCCCGCCAGGCCGCGCTCAGTGGCCCAGTGGATGTGCCGCTGGCCACGCAGGCCGTGCTCAAGCTGCCCGCAGGCCACGCCTTTGTGCCGCAGCCACACGCCACCCGCATGCTCAACGCCATGGGCAACCCTGGCAACGATGCGCGCCTGCAGGGCCTGATCTTCCCCAATGGCGAAGGCGCGGGCTGGTTCATCACGGTGCGCTATGAAGACTCGGGCCACATCAAGGACGACGACGCACGCGACTGGAACGCCGACGAACTGCTCAAGAGCTACCGCGACGGCACGGAAGCCGCCAACGAAGAGCGCCAGAAGATGGGTGTGCCAGGGCTGGAAATCCTGGGCTGGGCCGAAAAGCCCGCCTACGAAGCCGCCACGCACCGCCTGGTGTGGGCCATGTCGTCGCGCGAAAAGGGCGCCGCCACCAGTGAGCCGCAGGGCGTCAACTACAACACCTACGTGCTGGGGCGCGAGGGCTACTTCTCGCTCAACCTCGTCACCGGCCTGGCCGAATTGCCGCAGCACAAGGCTGCCGCGCTGGCCATGCTGGACGCACTGAAGTTTGACGAAGGCAAGCGTTACGCCGACTACGACGCCAGCACCGACCGCACGGCTGAATACGGCCTGGCGGCACTGGTGGTGGGTGTGGCGGCCAAGAAGCTGGGCTTCATTGCGCTGGCAGCAGTGTTCTTCGCCAAGTTTGCCAAGGTGGGCCTGGTGGCCCTGGCCTTGGTGGGCGCGGGTGCGGCCAAGATCTTCAAGCGCCGCAAGCAGGCCGGCGAGAAGGCCGCTGAGAAGGCCGCTGAGCCGGCCGCCGATGCGCCGCCGCCACAGGCCTGAGCGGCGCTCGGTGCCCGCATGACGCCCCACCCCAAGCAACGATGATCAAGCTGCTGCTCCTGCTGCTGTCGGGCGCCAAACTCGGAAAGATCGCGCTCACCGGCGGCACCATGCTGATCTCGGTGGTGGTGTACGCCTGGATCTTTGGCTGGAAGTACGCGGTGGGTTTTGTGGCCCTGCTCTTTGTGCACGAGATGGGCCACTACATTGCGGCCCGCAAACGTGGCCTGCCGGTGGGGGCGCCGACCTTCATCCCGTTTGTGGGCGCGTGGATAGAAATGAAGCAGATGCCGCACGACGCCGAGACCGAGGCCTTTGTGGGCCTGGGCGGGCCACTGCTGGGCACGGTGGGCGCGCTGGCCTGCTACTTTTGGGCGCGTGAGTCGGGTGCCACCTGGCTGCTGGCCGTGTCCTACGCGGGTTTCTTTCTCAACCTCTTCAACATGATCCCGCTGTCACCTTTTGACGGTGGGCGCATCACGGCCGTGTTGTCACCGCGCATCTGGCTGCTGGGCGTGCCGGTGCTGGGCGCGTTGTTTTACTGGCGACCCAGCCCCATGCTGCTGCTGATGGCCCTGATGGCGGCGCCGCAAGTGTGGAAGGCCATCAAGTTCCGCCGCGACAGCGAAGAGGGCCAGGGCTACTACGCGGTGTCGAATGCCGTGAAGTGGGAGTACGGGCTGCTCTACCTCGGCCTGCTGGGTTTTCTGGCGGTGATGACCTACGACGTGCATGAGTTGCTGCAGGGCCAGCGCGCGGTGCGCGGCGGGTGAGGCAGCTTCAGCTGCGCAGGTGGCAGGCCACCGCGTGCCCTTCGCCCACCGTCTTGAGCACAGGCTTTTCCTTGTCGCACAAGCCCTTTTGCGCGATCGGGCAGCGCGTGTGAAAGTGGCAGCCGGGCGGCGGGTGGATGGGGCTGGGCACATCACCCTGCAGGTGCACACGCGTGCGCTTGATGCTGGGGTCGGGGATGGGCACGGCCGCCAGCAACGCCTCGGTGTAGGGGTGGCGCGGCTCGGTGTACAGCGCCTTGGCGGGTGCGATCTCGACGATGCGGCCCAGGTACATCACGGCCACGCGGTGGCTGATGTGTTCGACCACACTCAGGTCGTGGGCGATGAAGATGTAGGTGAGCTTGAATTGCTCACGCAAGTCTTCCAGCAGGTTGATGACCTGCGCTTGTATGGACACGTCCAGCGCGCTCACGGCTTCGTCGCACACGATGAGCTTGGGGCTCACCGCCAGCGCACGCGCAATGCCGATGCGCTGGCGCTGGCCGCCTGAAAATTCATGCGGATAACGCCGCATGTGATCGGCGTCCAGGCCCACGGTTTCCAGCAACTGCACCACGCGTTCTTCGTGTTCACGCGCGGTCTTGGCCAGCTTGTGGATGGTGAGTGCTTCACCCACGATGGCGCCCACCGTCATGCGTGGGTTGAGGCTGGCGTAGGGGTCCTGAAAGATGATCTGCATGTCACGCGCCAGCGCACGCAAGTCGGCCTTGTTGGCGGTGGTGACGTTCTGGCCGTTGAACCAGACTTCACCCGAGCTGGGCTCGATGAGGCGCAGGATGCAGCGGCCGGTGGTGCTCTTGCCGCAGCCGCTTTCACCCACCACACCCAGGGTCTCACCGGCGGCCAGCTCAAAACTCACGCCGTCCACCGCATGCACGTGGTCCACCGTGCGCGCCAGCAAGCCGCCCTTGATGGGGAAGTGCTTGACGAGGTTCTGGACTTTGAGCAGCGGCGCGGTCATGCGAGCGCGCTTTCAAGGATGCAGGCCACCTTGTGCCCACCGCCTACATCCCGCAGCGGCGGCGTGGCCGCGCCGCAGGCCGGCATGACGTGTTTGCAGCGTGATGCAAAACGGCAGCCCGGCGCCGGGTTGATGAGCCTGGGCACGCTGCCGGCAATGGCCTCCAGCCGCACCTTGTGGGTGGCTGCCGTGTCTATGCGCGGGATGCTGCGGATCAGGCCCCGCGTGTAGGGGTGGCGCGGGTGGGCAAAAAGTTGGCTCACGGGTGCTTCTTCCACCACCTGGCCGGCGTACATCACCACCACACGCTGCGCCGTTTCAGCCACCACACCCATGGCGTGGGTGATCAGCATCACGGCCATGCCCAGGCGGTCTTTCAGCTCGGCCATGAGGTCAAGAATCTGCGCTTGAATGGTCACGTCCAGCGCCGTGGTGGGCTCGTCGGCGATCAGCAGCTTGGGGTTGCAGGCCAGCGCAATGGCAATCATCACGCGCTGGCGCATGCCGCCCGAAAACTGGTGCGGGTAGTCGCGCACACGGCGTTCGGGTGTGGGGATGCGCACCAGTTGCAGCATCTCCACGGCGCGCGCCATGGCGGCCTTGCGTCCCAGGCCTTCGTGCAGGCGCAGGCTTTCGGCGATCTGCTCGCCCACCGTGTAGACCGGGTTCAGGCTCGTCATCGGCTCCTGAAAGATGATGGCGATTTCCTTGGCGCGCACGCTGCGCATGGCGTCGTTGGAGAGCGGCACCAGGTCACGCCCCTGCCACAGCACCTGGCCGGCCACGATCTTGCCCGGTGGCATGTCGATGAGCTTCATCACCGTCTTGGCGGTGACGCTCTTGCCGCAGCCCGACTCACCCACCACGCACACGGTTTCGCCGGCATCGATGGTGATGTCTACGCCGTCCACGGCATGCAGCCAGCCGTCATCGGTTTTGAAATGGGTCTTCAGGCCCTTGATCTCAAGCAGCGCCATCACATCACCTTGCGTGGGTCCAGCGCATCCCGCAGGCCGTCGCCAATGAAGTTGATGGTCAGCACGGTCAGGAAGATGGCCAGCCCCGGGAACAGGGCCCAGTGCGGCGCAATGTCCAGATAGTCTTTGCTGTCAAACAGGATGCGGCCCCAGGTGGGAATGTCTGACGGGAAGCCCAGGCCCAGAAACGACAAGGTGCTCTCGGCAATGATGGCTGCCGCCACGTCGATGGTGCCGGCCACGATGACCGGGCCCAGGCTGTTGGGCAGGATGTGGCGCAGCACCTGGCGGCCGGTGCTGGCGCCCAGTGCGCGTGCGGCTTCAACAAATTCTTTCTCGCGCAGGCTCAAAAACTGCGCCCGCACCAGCCGCGCCACCGGCATCCACCTGAAGCCGCCTATCACCAGCACGATGAGGATGAACACACCCACCTCGGTGCCGAACATCGCCTTCAGGCTGTCGCGGAAGAGGTAGATCACGAGCAGCAGCAGTGGCAACTGCGGCAGGCTCAGGAAGAGATCGGTCAGCCACATCAGCGCCACATCGACCCAGCCGCGTGACATGCCGGCCACGGCGCCAATGGCCACGCCCACCACGATGGCCATCATCATGGCCGCCAGCCCCACGGCCATGCTGATGCGGCCGCCGTAGAGCATGCGCGCAAAGATGTCCTGGCCCAGGTCGTCGGTGCCCATGGGGTGCAGCCAGCTGGGTGTGGCCAGGCGCGCGGTGAAGTCGATCTCGTCGATGGGCGTGCGCCACACCAGTGGACCCAAGACCACCAGCGCGGCCAGCAGCGCCAGCACCACCAGGCTGAAGAGGGCCATGCGGTGGCGCGCAAAACGCCGCCAGGCCTCGCGCCCGGGCGAAATGCCTGCTCGGCGCACCGGTGCGCTAACGCAAGCTGATGCGGGGGTCGAGCCAGCCATACAGCACATCGGCAATCAGGTTGAAGAGGATCACGAGGCAGGAAAAAACAAAGGTCACGGCCATGATGACCGGCGTGTCGTTGCGCAAGATGGCGTCAATCAACAGCGAGCCAATGCCCGGGATGCGGAAGATTTGTTCGGTGACTATGGCGCCACCAAACACCGCCGGCATCTGCAGCGCCACCAGTGTGACCACCGGAATGAGCGCGTTGCGCACGATGTGCTTCAGGATGACCACACGCTCGGCCAGGCCCTTGCTGCGTGCGGTGGTCACGTAGTCCAGCCGCACCACGTCAAGCACGGCCGAGCGCACGTAGCGCATATAACTCGCGGCCTGGAACAAGCCCAGCACCAACACGGGCATCAGCGACTGCTTGATGTGGCCCCACCACCATGGCCAGCCACTGCCGGGCAGGTCGGCGCGGTAGACAAAGGGCAGCCAGTCGAGCGTGATGGAAAACAGCAGGATCAGCAGCAGGCCGGTAAAAAACGTGGGCAGCGAAAAACCCACAAAGGCCAGCGTGCTGGCGATGCGGTCAAACCACGAATAAGGCCGCATCGCCGCCACCACACCCACCGGCAGCGCCACCAGCAAGGCCAGCACCTGCGACGCGCCAATCACGGCCAGCGTCACCGGCATGCGCTGCAAGATGAGCTCGTCCACGTCCACGCGGCTGTTGAAAGAAAAGCCCCAGTCGCCCTGCAGCATGGCGGTGAGCC
>CXWL01003631.1_pt2 | contig 20322 bp, 20 predicted proteins | sample 590931 | NCBI WGS metagenome assembly CXWL01 (sample SAMEA3498368, study PRJEB10139) | groundwater metagenome | biome: water well; material: biofilm material | place: Germany | collected 2015-04-27 | reverse complement strand
GCCCTGTTCAGGGGGTGCCATATGAATGGTATCGCCTCAGGAAGACCCGTAACTGTGGGGAGGCAGGGTCGCGTGCGGATAGTGTGCTCGTCATCTGGTTGCCGGATGAAGCCCTCAGTCGCGGATTCCTGGCCACATTGACGTCACTGTCTCAAGGGCTTGTCTGTCAGGAGACGGGCAAGGGCGAGTGCGTGCTCGCTGCCGACAAGCGCAAACTGGTGCGGCTGAATGCATCTTTGCAGCAGGCGGTCACCTTCAAAATCATCGGCCCCCGCAGTTCCTCGGCCTATCGAGCCTTGCTGGATGAAGCCGGGACGTTATACGGCGATCCGCACGAAGGTCTCGCCGTCTGGCCGAACGCCGACGGGTCGATCGAACTCTACTCGCCTTGGGCCAGCGCGATGAAAGGATTGCTGGCCTACGGACTCAAAGCGGAGTCCGGCAAAGGCGCGGCCTGTGCCATCTATGCCGACTGCGAACATGAATTTTATCGCCGGCTGGCCGACGCGAACATGCGGCTGGTCTCCGATGTCGGCTCGGACGAGCAACGGTTCAAATCGCTGATCGCTGAACTGGAGCGGCGACAGGTCCGGCTTGGCTGGGATGCCGTGATTCTCATCGGTGAGTGGGACTCCTTCTACGGACGGGCCCTGCCGATTGAGTTCCGCGCGGCCGCCTGTGCCAAGGTGGCGACGTTCACGGAAGAGGATCTCAAACAGATCCAGGTGCCGGTGGACATCAAACGCTGGTGCCCCAGCATTCCGCAGGCCGTCGATCTGCAAATCCAGCGGCCCGCCGACTACGAATCGCTCGCTCTGAATGTCTTTCGCTACAGCTATCTTGGCGGTCTGGATGGAGAAGTGCCGGGTGACGACGCGGCGAGAGCCGCCCGGGCTGCCAAGGCGGCGGCCGGCAATCAGGCTGGCGACGCCACGCGGGACCGCCCGGAAGGCACCAGCCAGCTCGATTATGTGCGCGCGCTGGTCGCGCGCATTCAGGAGGAGGGGGAGGGTGCCAGAGCGATCGGCATTCTGGGGACGGACCCCTACGATGCCTTGCTCATCATCAAGGCGCTCAGGCCCGCGTTTCCCTATGCGATCTTCTTCACCGTGGATCTCGATGCGCGACATCTTCATCCGAGCGAGTACAAGTCGACGCGCAATATGGTGATCGCCTCGCCGTTCGGGTTGCAGCTGGATGGAAGTCTCCAGCGCGACGTGCCGCCGTTCCGCAGCAGCTATCAGACCTCGGCCTACTTTGCCGTGCTGCAGGCCCTGCAGCACGTCGCCTGTCGTCCGGATGGTCAGGGACAGAGCGACACGGGATCCTGCACATCGGGCTACCATGTGTCGATGACGCCGGAGGACCGGCTCTACGACGCCGGGCCCCATCCGAGGCTCTTTGAAGTGGGCCGGAACGGAGCGGTGGATCTGAGTGTGGTCGATCAAGATGGGGTCCGTACGATCCATCCCCTGCGACCGGACCTCGCCTATACCGACGAGTATGGGCAGCTGAAGCAAGGAGTCGGATTCGATAATGCCGCCGTTGCAGCCGGTGTCGTCCTCGCGCTCCTGACCGGAACCATCATAGCGTGGAGCAACCAGCGTCTCTGGCTCTGGGTCACGGAGAGTCCCAAATTATTGGGAACGCTGGGGATCATCCTCTTGGCCGCCTTCTCGGTCTTCGTGGCTTTCGGCGGCGCGCCGGCGTTGCTCGCCGGTCATGACGAGGGAGAGCCGTTCTCCTGGACCGCCGGCGTCAGCATCTGGCCGAGTGAATTGCTGCGTCTCTTTGTGGTGGTCCTCTGCCTCATCCTGCTGGCGAAAGGTATGCGCGATCTGACGAAGAACAGCGACCTGATCGGGCAGGATTTTTTGTTTCAGGATGAGTCCGGCAGTAAGCGGTTCTCGGTCAGCACATTCTGGACCAACCTCAAGCGGGTGTCCCATCCGGCCGCGACAATGACAGCGACGACGGTGGATCAGGCCTGGTCCTGGTATCGCGAGGCCGGCAAGCCCGTGCAACGCACGGCGCGAACGGTCTTGTCGTTCCTTCTCTATCTCGCCGTCATGTGGCCCTTGAGACATTGGGTGTTGGACGAGGAGATGATTCATCCCTGCCGGGGGCACCTGAGCTGCACAGTCGATTGGGTTCTGACGCTCGGCAGCGTCGCGCTCGTGGTCCTGCTCAACCTGGCCGTCTTCGATGCGGTGATGCTCTGCCGGCGGTGGATCGGCTGGGTGACCGCCTCGACCGGCGGATGGTCCGATCAGGTGCAAGAGGAATATCTCCGGGACTACGGCCTGGGCCAGGCCCAGAAAGCGGAGTTTGAGAAGCTGAAGTATCTGGCGGTGGTCGATCTGATCGGGCAGCGGACCGAAGTGGTGAATCGCCTGATTCGCTATCCGTTCTTCGCGCTGCTGATCATGATCGCCGGCCGGAGCGACTACTTCGATATCTGGAACTACCCGCTTCTTCTCCTGTTCTCCTGGGCGCTGAACGTGCTGCTGGCGTTGCTGGCGGCGCTCCTCCTCTACCAGGCGGCGAGCAAGGCGAAAGCCGCTATGCTGACCGGGTTGAGCCGGCAGATGGTCCAGGCCCTGGGGATCGGTCAGGATCGTGATGTCCGGATGAAGCAGGTCCAGTTCATCATCGACGAAGTCGAAGCCAACGAGCAGGGCGCATTCGTCCCGCTCTACCAGCAGCCGGTGATCGAGTCATCGCTCTATGGCATCGTTGCATTGTTGCAATATTTGTATATGAGGTAAGGGATCTCTCATGCGGGACGAACAGATCAGCGGGTTACGGACGCGAATGACGGGCGGCACAGACGGCAAGGGTGGAGGTCGAGGGCCTCTCGTCCTGCTGCTCCATGGCTTCGGTGCGCCGGGCGACGATCTTGTGCCGTTGGCTGATGCTCTGAACGTGCCGGCCGGTACGAGGTTTGTGTTTCCCGAAGGCCCGCTCTCGCTGAGCTTCGGACCCGGCAATGCGCGGGCCTGGTGGCTGATCGACATGGCGCGTATTGCTCAGGATCGGGCGGCCGGACGGGTGCGCGACCTCTCGCAGGACATTCCGAAAGGCCTGGCGCCGGTGCGTGAGACGATGCTGAGTTTCTTGAAAGAGATCGAGCAAAAATTTGACGCCGATCCGAAGAAGACGGTGCTCGGCGGGTTTTCCCAAGGCGCCATGCTCTCGTGCGACCTCATCCTTCACACCGACCGGGCCTATGCCGGACTGGTCCAACTGTCCGGCAATATTCTGGCACAGCCACTCTGGGGGCCGCTCCTGCCGAAGCGCAAAGGCCTGCCGGTCTTTCAAAGCCACGGGGTGCAGGACGAGATTTTGCCCTACGTCGGCGCGGAACGGTTGCGAGACCAGCTGGCCCGTGCGGGACTGTCCGTTGAATGGCACAATTTCCGCGGGGGCCACGAGATTCCGAGAATGGTGTTGCAGCGGCTGGGGCTGTTCATCACCAAGGCGGTCACTCCTACATGAGCGGCCTACACTCATTCGAACTTGCAGCTACTGACGGCAAGCTGATCCGCGGCGATCGCGCGATGGGGAAGAATCATCAAGTTCTCTTCATCACCGGCTTTCTCTCCAAGCGCTGGGGCAATAAGAGCAAGGCCCTCGCGCAGTGGTGCCAGGAGCAGGGCTGGGGATTTTGTTGCTACGATGTGCGCGGATTCGGCGATTCGGAAGGAACGTTCACGGACTACACCCTGTCCGATTGGATCGCCGATGCGCGCAGCGTTCTCACTCTTCTCAAAGATGGGCCGCCAGCGACGATCGTCGGGAATTCTTTGGGAAGCTGGATCGCTTGGCTCATGGCGCAGGAGTTTGAATTTGTCGACCGGCTCATTCTCATCGCCCCGGCGTTCAATATGATGGGGCTGCGCGCGAAGCAGATTTCGCCGGAGGGCCTGAAGGCCTGGCAGAGTACCGGCTGGATGCCCTGGGATGACGACCCGCTGCACAAGGATTGGCCGCTGTCATGGAAGTGGGTCGAGGAAAGCGAAGCCTATTGGCAGGCCACGTTCGACCGGCTCAGACCGGTGCAGACGACGATCCTGCACGGATTACAGGATACAGTGATCCTGCCTGACGGGAGCCGGGAGTTTGCCCGGTTACTGTTGGCCAAAGCCCCGACCTATCCGATCGACTTGAACCTGATTCCCGGCGATCATCGACTGAGCAGCCCGGAGCATGTCGAGCGGTTTCATAAACTGGTACTGGGATAACTGTCGTAAAAGGAACCACGATGCTGACTCTTATCCACAAAGAATGTGGCGGACCCGCGCTCGATGAATCACCCGTCGGCGAGGTTTGCGCGATCCCCGTCAATCAGTTCCCCTTTCCCTGCTTCACCTGCCTGGAAGAGATTGTCGACGAATCGGAAGTCCGGCTGTCGCAGGAAATGGGCTTCTGACAGGATGCTGAAAAAGTCCGCCAGCGGCGTTCTCGCAGCGCTCAGAGACTCCCCGTACGGGGAGAGTACGCGTCGCCTCTTCGCTTGCTGCGGCCTTGCTGGACGGCCTTTTTGAGCATCCTACCGTGGAGGTCGGGATTGATCGCGGCTGTTCAACTTGTCTCGCTTGAGGATGTTCCATTGGCAGAGGGTGGCAGGGGTTGAGTTGTGTGAGACTGAGGCGGTCTGCTAAGTTGTGCGGCTCAAGAACGTGAATTACTAGCGGAGGATTCCAAGGATCATGGCCACGACCAACGATAAGCAAGTCATTTTCTCTCTCGTCAATGTCGGCAAAGTATTTCCGCCGAAGAAGCAGGTCCTGCGCGAGATCTACCTCGGCTTCTACTACGGCGCGAAGATCGGTGTGCTCGGCTTGAACGGATCGGGCAAAAGCTCCCTGCTCAAAATCATTGCCGGCGTGGATCCGAACTACACCGGAGAGATCACCCGCTCGAAAGGCTACAGCATCGGGTTGCTCGAACAGGAACCGCAACTTGACCCGAACAAGACGGTCAAGGAAATCGTTGAAGAGGGGAAGGCCGAACTGGTGGCGCTGCTCCATGAATATGAAGCGGTGAGCAACAAGATCGGCGAAGTGGGTCCTGATGAGATGGAAAAGCTGATCGACAAGCAGGGGCAGATCCAGGAAAAGATCGAGGCGGCCAACGGCTGGGAACTGGAAAACGAACTCGAGGTCGCCATGGACGCGCTCCGCTGTCCGCCGGCGGATGCGAAGGTCGGGGTGCTCTCCGGCGGTGAAAAACGCCGCGTGGCGCTCTGCCGTCTCATGATTCAGGAGCCGGATATTCTGTTGCTCGACGAGCCGACGAACCACCTCGATGCCGAATCCGTGCAATGGCTGGAGCAGCATCTGCAGCAATATAAGGGCACGGTCATCGCCGTGACGCACGATCGCTACTTCCTCGACAATGTGGCCGGCTGGATCCTGGAACTTGATCGCGGACACGGGATTCCCTTCCAGGGCAATTACACCTCCTGGCTGGAGCAGAAGAAGGACCGGCTGGAGAAGGAAGAGAAGGCCGAATCGAAGCGGAAGAAAACCCTCGAGCACGAGCTGGAGTGGATTCGCATGTCGCCGAAGGCGCGGCAGTCAAAGGGTAAGGCGCGTCTGAACCGGTATGAAGAATTGGTCAACCAGAAGCAGGACCAGGTCGCGGACGATCTCGAAATCTATATTCCGCCGGGACCGCGTTTGGGCGATGTGGTCATCGAAGCCAATGGAATCAGCAAGGCGTTCGGCGACAAGGTGCTCTATGAGAATGTGAATTTCAGTTTGCCCAAGGGCGGCATTGTCGGTGTGATCGGCCCGAACGGTGCCGGCAAGACGACCATGTTCAAGATGATTCTCGGGAAAGAAAAACCGGATTCCGGGACGATCAAGATCGGCGACACGGTGAAGCTCGGCTACGTGGATCAGGATCGCAGCCTCGACGGCAACAAGACCGTATACGAAATCATCTCCGACGGCCAGGACACGATCAAGCTCGGAAAGGTCGAAGTCAATGCTCGGGGCTATTGCGGACGATTCAACTTTGCCGGGACCGATCAGCAGAAGAAAGTGAAGGAGCTATCCGGCGGCGAACGCAATCGCGTGCATCTGGCCCGCATGCTGAAAGAAGGGGCCAATCTCATCATCCTCGACGAGCCGACGAACGATCTCGATGTGAATACCCTGCGCGCGCTCGAAGAGGGGTTGGAGAGTTTCGCCGGTTGCGCGGTCGTCAGCAGTCACGACCGGTGGTTTCTCGACCGCCTGGCGACGCATATCCTGGCCTTCGAGGGAGACAGCAAGGTCGTGTGGTTCGAGGGGAACTACAGCGACTACGAAGCGGACCGCAAGCGGCGGCTGGGCAAAGAAGCCGATCAGCCGCACCGGATCCGGTATCGCAAGCTCACGCGCAATTAGCATCCTGCAGCCATCCGAAACCGTGCCGATTCCGTAGTAGTTGGAGGATGGGACACCTGGTTTTTCAACATCGCCTCCCGCAGTCGTCCGGCTCATGAGCGCCCGCTCAATCATCCTGACCTTGGTGCTGCTCGGGGTCGGCGGCTGTGCCACGACCCAGCCGCAGCCGGCGACCTTATCAGTTTCTTCACCTACCCACGCTAATCAAACACTCGATCAAGAAACCCGGCGCGACGGGCGATTCATCGGCCTAGCCATTTCCGGCGGGGGCAGTCGGGCCGCCGTATTCGGCGGGGCGATGCTTCGGGAATTGCATCGGCTCGGGCTCTTGCAACAGGTCGACATGCTCTCCGCCGTTTCTGGCGGGGCGTTGCCCGCTGCGTACTACGCGCTCGACGGCTATCGTGACGTCGATTTTTCCAACGGCTTTCTGGAACGGATAGGCCACGACTTTCAGAGCGATATGCGAGGTCGCTTCTTGTCGCCCAGTAACCTGCTCACATACTGGTTCACTGATGCGACAAAGTCGGACACCGTCGTGCAGGTGCTGGACGACCGGTTGTTCCACAACGCGACCTATGCCGATCTCAATCCGTCTCGTCCCAAGTTGTTGCTGAACGCGACTAATGCGCTCACCGGCGATCCCTTCGTGATTTCGGACGAAGGATTCGCACACCTTTCCTCACCGCTGTCGTCGTTCAGTATTTCCCGTGCGGTCTACATGTCCGCGGCCTATCCCGGCGTGTTCGATCCGGTCACGCTGCTCTCATCCGAACCGGCATTGCATCCGGCGGTATTGGCTTATGATGGGGGGCCTGCCGACAATCTCGGAATCAAGACGCTGGTGAATCTTCTCGGGAAGGCGGACCAGCGAGCGGCGCTATCTGCACAGTTTCCCGAGGGTTGTCTGATCATTGCGGTCGACGCGACGCCGCGAATTTCGAGTGAAAAAGACCAGCCTCTGTCGGCCTCGACGGTCTTGCTGAAAAGTCACCGGCGCGAAGTGTTGGAACGAGTCGGGATAGTCGAGGAGCAACAGGATCGAGCCATGTTCAGCACGTTCACAGTGAACGGGAGTCAGAGTATCTGCATGTTCTGGCATCTTGCCTTGCGGCAATTGCCCGAAGACGACCCGCTTGGCGCCAAGGTCACCAGAATCAAGACCAACCTCGGGTTGGAACAAGCCGATCAGGATGCCTTGATCCGCGCCGCCCGTCAGCTGATCGAGCAAGGGGTCAAGATCTCCAGGGAGACGGAGATCGGTACTGTTTTCTTGCGTGAGGCCGGCAGTCCGGCAAACACGAGTCGGTGACGGAGAATGGCGTCGCATCACATCATCGTGATCGGCAGCGCGGGGTATCGGCTCATGGAGATGATTCCGTCTACGCATGACGCAGCACGTCGATTGGGAGGTGCTCAATGAAGCCGGTCGTATGGATCACCGGCGCGGGAGGATTGGTCGGGAGCTATCTTGTGCGGACTGCATCGCGTTGGGCTCCAGACTGGGATGCGCGCGGCCTGACCAGGCAGGAGGTGGATCTCACGGACGAGACGGCGGTTCGCCGCCTCTGGCAGGAACATCAACCGGCAGCGGTGATCCACTGTGCTGCCATCAGCCGTCCTGCCGTCTGTGAGCAAGCCCCCGAGCTGGCGACGAAGATCAATGTTGGCGCGACGGCGCTGCTCGCCTCGCTTGCGAGCGAGGTGCCGTTGTTGTTCTTTTCGAGCGATCAAGTATTCGACGGTCGGCAAGGCCGGTATGTTGAAACGGATCGGATCAATCCGATCAACCGGTATGGTGAGACCAAAGCGGCGGCTGAGGAGATTGTCTTGAGCAATCCCCGGCATACAGTCGTCCGTCTAGCCCTGACGGCCGGGACCTCCTCGACCGGCGACCGCAGTTTCGTGGAAGACATGCGTCGAAGCGTCGCCGCAAATCTATGCCTCACGCTGTTTACGGATGAGTTTCGTAGTCCGGTGCCGGCCGGGGTCGTCGCGCGCGCGGTGTGGGAATTGATCGCCCAGAAGCAGTCCGGTTTGTACCATCTGGGAGGGGCCGAACGGCTGTCCCGAATGGAGATTGGTGAGGCGCTGGCGATGAAGTATCCCGAGCTGGCATCGCGCCTTCAGCCGGGATCCGTGACCGTCTATCATGGACCGCCACGGCCGCCGGATCTATCGATGAGTTGCGAGAAGCTCCAGAGCCTCTTATCCTTCCCCTTAACGGGATTTCGCAGCTGGATTACTTCGTGCCCGAGTAATGGTGCGGATCCATGGGACTATGCCATGCCGGATCTGAATCCATGACGGCGTATGATCCCCTCACGCTTCTTCTCTGGGCCTGGATTGCCATGGCGTCCTGGATGGTGGTTCTGTGGCTGGTCGAGATGGTCCGGCGCAATGCCTCGCTCGCGGATGTCGGGTGGTGTGTCGGACTCGCCGTTGTCGTTGCGGGTTATGCTTGGTTTGCAACCGGTGAGAGTGAGCGGAAGCTTCTGCTGGTCGTCATGGTGTCGGTCTATGGTCTGCGCCTGGGCGGATACATTCTCCTCAATCGGGTGATCGGCAAGACTGAAGATCAGCGGTATCAGCGATTGCGGTGTGTGTGGCGCTTGGACGAGCCACTCCGGATGTTCGGGTACTTTCAGCTGCAAGCGGCCGCCGTCGTCCTTTTCTCCCTTCCCTTTCTTGCCGTCATGCAGAATCCACGACCGCCGTTCAGTTTGTGGGAGTTGGCCGGCGTGATCCTCTGGATGGTCGGCATCGTCGGCGAGTCGCTCGCAGATCGGCAGTTGGCCGGGTTCCGCGCGAAGCCCTGGAACCATGATCGGGTTTGCCGCGAGGGACTCTGGTTCTTCTCACGCCATCCGAACTACTTTTTCGAATGGATTCACTGGTGGGCTTACGTGGTGATGGCGACCGGCAGCCCGGGCTGGTTTCTGACCTGGATCGGGCCGCTGGTTATGGGGCTATCCCTGACCAGGATCACCGGCATTCCCTGGGCGGAGGAGCAGGCGCTCAGGACGCGCGGCGAGGACTATCGTCGTTATCAGGACACGACGAACGCATTCATTCCCTGGTGGCCCAAGGCGGGTCACTCCTCCTCTGCACCGTTTAAAAACTGATCGAGCCGGCCCTTTGCAGCTTCATCGATCTGCGACACTTTCCATCCAGCCATATTTTCATCCGACCAGCACACCGTCGCCATGTTCACGATCATGTATTTGTAGACATCGTGATCCGGCAGAGCCAGGTAGACCGTCGTTTCTGATCCGGCAGGAAGGGGATGTTTCATGCTGGTCCGCCACCCTGTTTCTGAGAGATCCCAGACCTTGCCTTGTTCAAGCGTCCCGTTCCAAAAATATAGGAATGTGCATTGGGTCGGAACGCGAGTCGCGCTGCGGACACTGTACGTCTTGACCATGAAAGCCTCCTCGCCGGGGTGAATGCTGTTCTCAATCATTGGTCTGAGTGTACGCGCAGAACGGCGATTCGGCGTGCCTCGAAAGGGGGGGAGCGGGAGCCTCTGAAGGGGGGAGAGGATTGGACCGGATCGGTTATGGGCTGGTATTCAATTGAGCCAGACGGGCTCGGGCGATTTCTGCCTGCTTGCTGGAGGGGTAGAGGCGGATCACGTCGTCGTAGAGCTGCTTGGCGTGCGGCAGGTTCATCTGCCGTTCCTCAAATTCGGCGGTTTCCAGCAGCTCTTTAGCCTTGTCGCCGGAGCATCCCAGCAGAAGACCGCAATATAGGGCACAGAGCAGGAAGCGTCTCACAGTCATCATGGTCCTTTCGTGTCGCATTCTATTGAGTTGCGTTGCGGTTGTCTTTCTGGCTGGCTGGTGGTCCTATGAGATCGATGCCGTAACGCGGCGCGGCGATATCCTCACTGTGACATTGGGGACAGCGACTGGGCCTGGTGAGCCGCCGCCGGTCGCGAAACACGAACTCACAATCCTGACAGCGTGACGGTTCCAGGATGAAGCCACGGGTTTTGTCATGGGCGATGGATTTCACGACGTGTTCGAGATGATCCTCGACTTGCCGTTCGGGAATGCCGAGCATCTGGGCCAGCTGGTGCGTGGCCAGGCGCGTGCCGATCAGCAATTCGATCATGCGCTGACGGGGCGTGCGTGTGGGAGTAAGCATGGGGCATCGTAATCCAGCGGCGGCGGAAAGCCAAGCCGGGAGCGGCAGGAGACCCTGCCTTGCACCGCGGCTGAGAGTTTGACAGGATGATGTCATGCCGACACTAACCTGGCAGGACTTTGCCGACCTTGCAATAACCCGTCTGGCGGCTTCCGGCGCCGAGTACGGCGACATCCGCATCGTTCACAGCACGACGCAAACCATCAGAGGCGAGGATCGCCGCATCGCGTCGATCCGGGATCTCGACGATGTCGGATTCGGAATACGCGTGCTGTATCACGGCGGCTGGGGGTTCGCAGCCAGCTCGATTCTCTCTCTTGAAGAAGTGCCGCGAGTCGCTGACCTGGCCGTCGAAATTGCCAGAGGATCTGCTTCGGTCGCGATTGACAGAGTTCGCCTGGCGGCTGAGCCGGTCCATCGGGATCGGATCACGACAGCGGTTCGGGTCGATCCGTTCACCGTTCCGCTCGGGCAGAAAGCCGATCTGCTCTTGGCGACAATGGAATCGCTGCAGTCCCAATCTGGGGTCGTGCGTAGCAGTGCCGAGCTCTGGGCGCGCCGGGACCGCAAACTCTTTGCGTCAACTGAAGGAGCGCGATTGGAGTTTGATCTCATTGCATCAAGTGGCGACTGTGCGGCCACGGCTCTTCACGACGGGCGATTCGCGAGTCGGTCTTTTCATACGCCGCAGTTGCGGCGTGGCTATGAGTTGATCGAAGAGGCTGACTTCCTTGGGCAAGCGCCGCGCGTTGCGCGCGAGGCGATCGAGAAGGTACACGCGCCTGCCGTAGATGCGGGTTCATACGATCTCGTGCTGGACCCGGAACACCTCTCATTGACCATGCATGAATCCTGCGGCCATCCCACCGAACTGGATCGGGCACTCGGGTACGAAGCCAACTATGCCGGTACCAGTTTTCTGACGACGGATAAGCTGGGCAGGTTTCGGTACGGGTCTTCGCATGTCAGTCTGGTGGCGGACAACACCGAGCCTGAGACCTTGGCGGCCACCGGGTACGATGATGACGGAGTGGCGTGTCAGAAATGGGACATTGTGCGCGAGGGACTCTTCGTCGGTTACTGCACGAATCGGGAAGTCGCGCCGAAAATTGGCGAAGCACGCTCGCGCGGGTCGAATCGCGCCGATAGCTGGGGGACCGTCCCGATCGTGCGCATCGCCAATATCGGACTGGAGCCGGGCCGGGCGACCCTCAATCAGCTCATGGCGGATGTGAAGCGCGGGATCTATATCGAAGGTCACGGCTCCTACAGCATCGATCAGCGGCGCTACAATTTTCAGTTCGGCGGGGATGCGTTCTGGCTAATTGAAAATGGCAGGCGGACCCACATGCTGCGGGACGTGATTTACCATGGCATCACGCCGGAATTTTGGAACAGCTGCGACGGAGTGGCCGACCGAGCGCATCGCCGACGCTATGGTTTCATTACGTGCGGTAAGGGTCAGCCGGGCCAGTCCGGTTGGATGACCCACGCCGCATCGCATGCCCGCTTCCGTAACATTCAGGTCATTCGAGGTGAGGGGCGATCATGACGGGTATCAGCGCCAAACCCTGGCCGAAGATGACCAGCCGCGAAGAATTTCAATTTCTTGCCGAACTGGTCATGAAATGTTCAACCGCGGATCACAAGCTGGTCACATTGCATGATCAGGATGGCGGCACGACGCGATTTGCCAATAACCAAGTGATTCAGAACGTCAACAGCCGTCGAGGAGTCGTGACGGTCACTGTGGCGTTCGGCGCCAGGCAGGGCACGGCGACGACGACGGATTTCACGGCCGGCTCGCTACGCGAGACCGTCAAACGGGCTGAGGCAATCGCACGCGTGTCTCCCGAAGATCCGGAGTACCTGCCGCCGGTCGGACTGCAAACATTTGTGGCCTGTCCCACGTCGCGGAGCGAAACGCTCAAGGCCGGACCGACTGTGCGGCTGGAATATGCCAACGAAGCGATCGGCCAATGCCGTATGGAGAACATGTCGGCTGCGGGCATCGTCTCCTCATCCCGCGCGTCGGTCGGCGTCGCGGCGGGCACCGGGCTCCTCGCATTTGAAGAGCGCACGGAAGCGCGATTCAGCATCACGGTGCAAGCCGGTGACGCGACCGGGTGGGCTTCGGCGGCGCATCGCTCCATCGATCGGTTGAAAGTGCAGGAACGCACGCTGTCCGCGATCCACAAGGCGACGTTGGGGGCCGAGCCGCAGGAGCTGCCTCCCGGCCGCTATCGAGTCATCCTCGAACCAGCGGCAGTGGCCGGCCTGTGGTCGTGGGTCATCTGGATGCTGGATGCGAAGTCATACCTGAAAGGCACGAGCCCTTTTGCCGGCAAGCTGAAGAAGCGGATTCTGGATAAACGGCTCTCGTTGGAGAATTGTCCAGGGCACGCCGATTTGCTCGGTGTTGGCTTTACGGCCGAAGGGCTTCCGTCTACGGCATCGCAATGGATTCATCAAGGCGTCTTGCAGCAACTGGCCTATGATCGGTTTACCGCCCAGTCGCAACAGATCACGCCCATCCCGACAATCGAGGCGCCGCGCCTTTCGATCGAGGGGTCGTCGGCAAATTCTTTAGCCCAACTCATCAAATCGACCGACCGGGCGATCCTTGTTACCAATTTCTGGTATCTCCGCACGGTGAATCCGACCGATCTGACATTGACCGGGATGACGCGGGATGGAACCTTTCTGGTAGAAAAAGGGGAGATCGTGTCCGCAGTAAAAAGCTTCCGGTTTCACGAGAGTCCCCTGCAGGCGTTCCAACACGTTGAGTCTTGGACGGCACCGATGGAAGCGGTGACCTCTGAAACAGGAAAGATGCTCGTGCCCGCCGTGGCCCTGCCGGAGTTTCACTTCTCCAGTGTCACCAGATTCTAGGCTTCAGTCGCTCTGATTGTGACGCGCGCTCACGCACCATGTTCGGGAAAATGATTGACTCACCCTCATGGTCGGAGTAGACAAGTACGTAGTGGCTCGGAGATATCACTCTGTCCCCGTTCGAGCCTGCACGATGTTCGAATCCCTCCAGTCAGATCGTCGCAACCTGCTCCACGATGTTCTGCGGTCTGGGTGGTGAAGTTGATAGAGGAGGTTCCGTCATGTCCCGTCGATATAGTGACCAGCCCATTAACCTGATCGCGCGCATTCCTTCTCCTGAGCAGATGTCCGCGGCGCGCCCGAAGCAGCGGTCCTTCATCCAACTGGTTATGGAGTCCGGAGCAACCTGCGCGCGCGGGATTGCCGATATGGTGGCGCAGCTTCACCGGTTGGGTCGGTCGATCGGTTCTCCGATGAAGAACCGGCCGGCCGGGAAAGCACCGCTCAACCCGGCAGCCGAACCGGTGGCGTCAATGTCCCAGCCTGTTGCGGAGAAGGTCTATCTCTCCGACGATCGCCTGGCCAGATGGAATGCCCTTCTGGATGCGACGGTCCCGCACATTGAATCAGATGAACAAGGTCGGGAGCCCATTCATGCACCGGTCGCTCGATCGATGGCCCGTGTTGCTGAGTCTCGCCCTTTCGATGAAGTGATCGCATTGCGCGCAGAGTTGTTGGCGCATCAGCAAGAGGTGGCCCGTCTGTCGGTACAGTTACAAGAATTGAAATCGATGGTGGGTTCACAACAGCAGGTCTTGGTCTATTTGGGGCAAGAGTTGGAAGCGCAACAGCTCCCGATGGCCATGGCTGCGGCGCAGGCCGCTCCGACTGCGAAAAAATCCCGGGTGATGCGGGCGAAGTCCGGCGGAAAAGAGCTGTCGACTTCACGGAAAGTATCTCGTGAGCCGTCTCTCAATTTGTAACATGTTTTATGAGGTGGCTCTATGCGTAGAGCGGTGATCCTGAGCGGACTGTTGTGTATGCTGACCGGCTGTCTTTCAACCGCGGGTACTCACGAAGAGTCCCTCGGGATCGGTATTGTCCGGGGAACGTTGGGCGTTCAGTCCGAGGGACAGATACGGCTCGCGCAGCCGACGGGTAGGTCCCTGCAGGGGTCTGTACTGTTGCTGGAAGGCGGTGCATATGTCCTTCGCCTTATGGATGGTTCGGAGCGCCGTGTGGCGCTGGATGAAAATACCCGCATCGACCGGCCTGCTCATGTCGGCGACAGAGTCGAAGCATTCTTGGATGACAGCGGACGCGCAGTCCTTATTCGCAACATTGACCACCGCACAGACTAGCCCTCAGCCCTGTGGTGCCGGAACCGTCGCTCGTTCTTGCCGTTCGGTGAGCCGGCCGAGTCGTGCTGCCCTTTTCTGCCTCACACTCCTGCTGTCGGGAGGAGGCGCCGCTGAGGCGGCGGAATCCGTCCCGCTGTTTACCGATCTCGGAACGCTTCGTCATCCGATCACCACCACGTCCGAACAGGCGCAGCGCTATTTCGATCAGGGTTTGCGCCTGGTCTACGCGTTCAATCACGAAGAGGCGATTCGCTCGTTTGAGGAAGCGGCCCGGCTCGACCCGACTGCCGCGATGGCCTATTGGGGGATTGCGCTGGCTCTGGGGCCGAATATCAATGCGCCGATGACGAAGGCCGATGAACGGCGGGCAGGGGAGGCGCTGCAGAAAGCTCGGACACAGGCCAGCCACGTCAGTCCCGCCGAGCAACGATATATTGAGGCGCTTGGTAAACGATACAGTGCCAAAGGCGGCTCCCGTGCCGCGCTCGATAAGGCCTATGCCGCGGCGATGCGGACCGTCTGGCAGCAATCGCCGGATGATCCGGATGCCGGAGTCCTCTTTACCGAAGCGTTAATGGATCTGCGGCCGTGGGATTTCTGGACGTCCGACGGACGTCCGCATCCTGGGACCGACGAGATGGTATCGACGCTGGAAGCGGTCCTCGCCAGATATCCCGATCACCCCGGTGCCTGCCACTATTACATCCATGTCGTCGAAGCGTCGTCGAAGCCGGAGCGGGCTTTGGCCTGTGCCGAACGGTTACCTGGCCTCATGCCGGGGGCCGGACATTTGGTGCACATGCCGGCGCATATCTATCTTCGCCTCGGTAAATATCACGAGGCGGCAGAAGGCAACGCCCACGCGGTCCATGTCGACAAAGAGTATCTGGCAGGCCGGGCGCTGAGCGGAGACTATGCGGATGGCTACTTCACGCACAATCTGCATTTTCTCTGGGCGTCGCTGATGATGGAAGGGCGCCAGGCAGAGGCGCTGAAGACTGCCCGAGAATTGACGGGCACCATCACCGAAGCGGAAGCGCGGAAGGAGAAGTGGAAAGAGTTCTATCTTCCGGCGCCGTTGTTTTCGCTGATCCGTTTCGGCCGGTGGGATGATCTGCTCCACGAGCCGGTTCCACCGAAGGGACTACGGGTGCACGAAGGTATGTGGCGGCTGGGGCGGGGACTGGCGTCGGCGGCAATGGGACGGATTCCAGGGGCCGAGGGCGAACAATTTGTGCTGGCGGGCCTGGCGAAGCAGTTCCGCCGTGACCGGAGTCCCGAGGACAAGACCGCGCGGACCATGTTAAAAGTCGCAGAACGGCTGTTGGCGGGAGACATTGCCGCACGCCGCCAGAAGTACGACGAGGCCATCAGGATTCTGCGTGAAGGGGTAGCACTGGAAGAATCTCTACCCTACACGGAGCCTCCGTACTGGCCGATTCCCGTGCGCCACTATCTAGGGGCGACATTGCTGACGGCCGGCCGGCCAACAGAAGCCGAACAAGTCTACCGCGAGGATCTTCGGCGTAACCCGCAGAACGGGTGGAGTCTGTGGGGATTGACCCAAAGCCTGCGCGCCCAGCATAAAGGGGGCGATGCGGATACGATCGACGGGCAGTTCAAGGCGGCCTGGACCTATGCCGATGTTACACTGACGGCATCACGATTTTAACCGGGACAGTCTGGAGCGGAGGAGCGATGCGATTCATAGTGGGCGTACGATCGACGGGCAGGTCAAGGCGGCCTGGACCTATTGGATCTCTGCCGATGTCACACTGACAGCATCACGAGTTTAATCGAGGCAGACGGGAGCGGAGGAGCGATGCGATTCATAGTGGGTGTGATGGGGCCGGCCAAGGCCAAGAAGAAAGATTTGGACAACGCGCGGGTACTCGGCGAGTTCATTGCGCGGCGTGGATGGGTGGTCTTGACCGGTGGACGCGATCTGGGTGTCATGGACGCCGCCTGCGAAGGGGCCAAGCGAGTGGGAGGGAGTCTGACGGTTGGGATCATGCCCACGGCCAAGGACAAGGTGTCTCGTCATGTGGATGTGCCGATTATCACGGAAATGGGCAGCGGCCGGAATAACATCAATGTGCTCACCAGTGATGTCGTCGTGGCGTGTGGACTGGGCGGGTCAGGAACCGTGTCCGAGGTGGCGCTGGCGGTGAAGGCTGGAAAACCGGTCATTCTTGTGGAGGCGTCTCCGGCCGATGTGGCGTTCTTTCGTAAGCTCGGTAAGCGGTTGGTTTCTGCCGCATCGTCACCTGAAGAGGCGATCGAGCTGATCATGAAGCAGATGGGGGGCGGCAAACGCCGGTTCAAACCGGAAGAACCGGCGGAGTATGGCGATCTGGCGTTATGAGGGTCGGTTAGGGAGCGAGAATGCCGGAGAGCTCACCTTTTTCTACCAGCACCCCGCTATTTTCGAAGGGGAGCCGGCCATCTTTCAGATGCAGCACGCCGCTGATCTCATAACTCAGGGCCTGGACTTTTCGTAACCCGAGAACCTGTCGCACGACATCCAGGGTAGACGTCGTCGTTTCAATCGTCACGACGCTGTCGCTCAAACGCGGGACGGCGAACGCCTGGTTCCCGAGACCGCGGGCCAACCGTTTTCCATTCAAATCCAATCGGATGTCCATGCCGGTCACCTGTAGCTCGTAGTCGTTCGGGTTCCGGACGCGGAGATCGATCTTGAGCCGCTGCTCGAACGGAGTGCTATCCAGAGGAGTGATATTTGCGACCAGCACGTCCGGTATTTCTCCCTTCACAAACCAGGAGGCACAACCGGACAGCGCGGCGAGGGTAGCCATAAAGAACAGAAGTTTCGAGAGATGCATGGGGACATCATACCCGAAAATCCATCGGAAGCCGAGCGCCGTAGGACACTGTAAGAGTTTCGTGTCAGCCTCGACTGACCACAGAGGAGGGTCTTCAATATGACAAGACGGAATTTCGGACAAGCCGCATTGGCAGGGGTGGTCCTCGTCATAGGATTGAGCCTCAGTCTGACCCAGCCGGAGCGCTCGGCCGCGACCGCTACGGCCAAGGCCTATTTTTCCGGCGGATGTTTCTGGTGCATGGAGGAAGTCTTTGAGAAAGTCGAGGGTGTGCTGATGGCGGTCTCCGGCTATATGGATGGGACGGTAGCCAATCCGACGTATGAGCAGGTGTCAGCGGGCGGGACCGGGCACGCGGAGTCGGTTGAGGTGACCTACGATCCCGCCAAAGTGAGTTACGAGAAGCTCTTGGATGCGTTCTGGCGCAATGTGGATCCGCTGACCCCGAACGCGCAATTCTGTGACCATGGCAATCAGTATCGGGCCGCGATATTTCCCTCGACTCCCGAGGAGCAGAAATTGGCGGAGGCCTCGAGAAAGCGTCTTGAAGAGTCGAAAAAATTTCACAGCCCGATCGTGACGCAGATCGTGGCTGCCACGGCATTTTACCCGGCCGAAGAGTATCACCAGGATTTCTATAAAAAGAATCCGGTGCGCTACAAATTCTATAAATTCAATTGCGGCCGGACCCAACGGCTGGAAGAGGTCTGGGGGAAGCCGTAGCACGTGCTGGTGCGCAATTTTTGAAGTCATTCACTTGCCAAAAAGTGGCCGTTCCCGTCCAAAGTGGGCATCATTGTCAGAGTCACACCGCGTGCCAGCCACAGTTCTGAGATACATCAGCGAGTTGCGAGATCATCTGGACGGCACGGCTCTTGAGGAGATGTTTCGGTAACCCGGGTCCACCCCTGCTGAATGGGTCGACCAGGTTACTGCGTGACTACTCCAATCTCCATACAACGATTTCGCCCCTCCGCTGCATTTGTCCGCAGCGCGGGCGTTCTGCTGTTGGCCGTCGTAATGGTCGGGGCGATCCCCGTTCCTACGAAGTCGGACTTCGACGGTCGCCCGCGATACGACACACAAGAAATCCGTCGGGCGATCGCGTTCTACGCCAAACGATATCGGCTAGATCCGGCACTCTTGCGTGCGGTCATTAAGACGGAGTCTGACTTTCGTCCCGACGCGGTCTCACGGAAGGGAGCGGTCGGACTGATGCAATTGACTCCCGAGACGGCTGCGACCTTACGTGTGGGAAACCTCCACGATCCCATCCAGAATATCGGCGGTGGTGCGAAGCAGCTGCGTCATCTTCTGAATCTCTATGACGGGGATCTCTCGCTGACGCTGGCAGCTTACAATGCCGGGGTGCATCGGGTGAAAGGCGGCCGGATTCCACGTATTCGAGAAACCCGGCACTATGTGCGCAAAGTGCTCAAGTACTACGAAAGGTATCGATCCAGAAGCCCCAAGTCGACGACGCCGGATCATTCAGCCAAGTCCCCTTCAACGTCGTAGTCCGCTGCATCGTAGGGGACCGTTCAGAAATCGGGGAAAGAGAATTGCGGTGCTCTGAGCGACCTTCTGTAAGAGGCATGGATGAAGGTGGGGCCCCTAGCAGAGTGATGTCAGCGGGGTGTTATCGTACTTTCATCACCAGTGTACGCAGCCGCTCCCGCTGGGCCATGGTAATGTCGGTGAACTCCAATCCGAACTCCTTGTGGTCGATCCAGCGAACGATGGCCTGATTGATGCGTAGCGGCCATTGATGATCGGGCAGGAAAAGAGACAGTCGCAAAATCATCCCGATCTCGAGTGGGATTGACGAACTCGCGCGACAGCCACTTGCAGAAATATCGAGTAGCGTGGCTTCACCCTCGAAGTCGTCTTCGCCGAAGAAGAATAGACGGCAGGAGAGCAGCATCCGTCTTCCTCGTCGATCCTTGTGGTGATCGCTTGCCGGGTCCTGGTTCGCGGGCGGTTGTGGTCGTGCTTCCATAACCCTCATGTCCTCTCAGATATTCCTCACGCCCAGACTGTACCGCGTGTTCTCTCTTTCCGCCTTCCTCAGATGGTGTAGTTCGGACGGGGGGCAGTAACGCGCCTCCGGAACGATCCTGAGGTCACAGAGAATGTGTAACAGAGAGCTCCTCGAATGCAAGTACAAACGACTAAGAAGTAACTATAGTGCCATCAAGAATGGCGGTGAGGCGGGATCTCGACAAGCAGTTGACCTTCGCCCAGGTCTCTGCGAAAAAGATCGGATTGGGATGTGGGAGAGGAGGAGCCGTGATGAAGCGAACAGGGAATCTCAGGATGGCGCAGCTTGGACCGTCAGAAATCCGAGCCATGACCCAGGCCTGTGTGAACGCCAAGGGAGTGAACATGGCCCAAGGGGTCTGTGACACGCCCGTTCCTCTGCCGGTCTTGGAGGGTGCCAAGCGTGCCATGGACCAGGGGTTCAATACCTATACGCGATTCGACGGGCTGGCCGAATTACGGCAGGCGTTGGCCAAGAAGCTGGCTCGCTGCAATGGCATTCAGGCCGATCCTGAACGCAACATCACAGTGAGTGCCGGGGCCACGGGATCATTTCATTGCGCGTGCGCCGCTCTTTTGAACCCCGGTGATGAGGTCATTCTCTTCGAACCCTACTACCAGTACCATGCGACGGCGTTGAAATCGGTCGATACCGTTCCTGTGCCGGTGCGGATGCAACCACCTGATTGGACCTTCTCG
>CXWL01002914.1_pt1 | contig 20323 bp, 10 predicted proteins | sample 590931 | NCBI WGS metagenome assembly CXWL01 (sample SAMEA3498368, study PRJEB10139) | groundwater metagenome | biome: water well; material: biofilm material | place: Germany | collected 2015-04-27 | reverse complement strand
AAGCAGGCAAGCCGCAAAGCGGCTGCTCGCAAAAATTCCTTGTGGAATCAAGAGGCAAGTGAGAGCGTGTGTAATTCATGAAATATCCGGGCTAGCTCGATTGGCAATAAAATTACGCTGAGTAATTACAAAAATAGTGGTTAAAATTTTATCTGGCTATGTTGTCTCGGGTTTTCGCATGCCATGGCGAATACTGACAACTTTATTGAGTAAATCAAACCAGAACGGAGCGCCAAGGGATACAGCCAGAGCAGTCAATAACCATCCACACCAGTCTATCGGTGAAGTCGGAAATGATTTTAAAAAACCTTCAGGCCTGCCAATGGGTATTTTTCCCAAAGTTGTATCGTGTTTCTGAATAACATCCATCAATCTTTTGAAAGGAGCGCAAGTAATGTCACTCATAGATTTATCGGGAGGTAATTTACTGCATTTTTCAATAGATTCTTTATTGGTTTGTTCGGTAATTTGAATAGCCAGTGCAGTTGTTGCATCCCGGAGCTCTTTATTAAGGTAAAGATCCTGGGTGAGTGTGATCGTATTAATATTCAGCATGACCGCAATTGCTAGTCCAATTCCAAAGCTGATGATCTGCAGATTGCGCTTGTAACTTTCACTCAACATCGTAAGCGAGCGATTTAACCAATCGCTTACTGCAGTCACAAGGTTTTCAATTGTGCTTCCGCTTGTTCGTGCAATAGCCTGCAGTTGAGTCTTCAATGACGAGTCCGGTAGCTCATCGATTTTTTCCAGGATTTGGCTTACTGCATTGTCTGCCTTGCCAGGAGATGAAAGGCTACCAACTAACATTCGCCCAAGTACATTAGTATCGACATAGGAGGGCAATCTATTTGTCGGAAGAAAAAAGACCAATAGTTGCTTGAATACATTGATAACTACATGAAAACCTTTATTTCCCGGTTGATCCTTAAAGAAGGATTCCAATGCCGGACTTTGTACTAGTGTTTGTTTGATCGCTTCATTATCAATTAATTGATTCAAAGCAATATGCAGTTGCCGTCCACGCAAATTGAGCATTTGAGCAATATATTCATTAATGATAGTTACGAATAAGCTTACGCCGAGATAAATGAGAGCAAGACCGATAGCAACGTCTACCCATGTTGTAAGGTTCATTTCTTGTTTTTACTCCTTTTTCAGTTTTTCTTGATCGCTGAGAGACAATATAACGGAGAAATTAAAAAAAGGGGCAAGATCAACCGATCCTTGTAGTACTTTGCCATCTCCTTGTCGATCAAGTTCATCGTTGAATCTTCATATCGATAGCAGTTCCCCAGGAATGATTGCTGATTGCGCCTGTTTTGGAGCCGCGAACAGGTGGCAACAAAGCATTCCGGCGGTCCCCAGCGCTGAGTACAACTCATGATTATTCCTTTAAGGAAATTTTATTTTCGAGGTAAGCTTGTAGAAAGCTTCTTTTTTGGGGTTTTATTGGTTATTTCAGGTTTTATTGTTTTTGGAGTGGGCACAACCCGATCTGCACGTGGAAATAACAGATTAATGCAAAATGACACCAGAGTACCGAAATCCTGTGCAGCGACATCCTGAATCTGGAGTGTCCAGATTCCCTTACATTTTTTTTCGGAGAATTTGCTCAATGCAGGCGTTGTCACCGCATCAAACGTTTGCTTCAGATTTTTTGTAGAGCCTCCAGACCGGGAATAAAGCACGATTGTGCTAACCCCAGTTCCTGCAGGTGATTGCAGGGAAATAATCAAATCACCAATGTAGGTGTGCTGGATATCTACGCTGACAGTCAGAGATTCGACAGGCATATCATCAGCGACTTCCAGAGCGAACGAGACAGTCTGCATATCCAGGATAGGCGCATCAAATCGGCGGCTAACCGTCACTGCATTTCCAGGTTGTGGTTTGGCCAATTCAACCGCAGTATGGGCGTTTAACCGGCCATAGCCATACTTCGGACTATGACCCGCTGTATTATAATCGCCACCCTGAGGATCAATCTTGTCACAAGCTCGTTTAAACAACTCTTTGACTTCCAGCCACTTCAGGTCTGGGTTGACCGATAATACCAGCGCGGCAACACCGGCTGCGCCAGGGCATGAACTTGATGTCCCCCCAAAACTATTCGTGTAATTGAGTGCTGAATCACCTGCTGCATGACCTTGCTCATCCGGGTTATAACCAACTCTTCCTACCCGGTCAGTCGTCCAGATACCTGACGTGAGCGGATCAGGATGATCAAAAGGTGCGTGGCCAAAGTCACTGCTGGGGAAGGCGCACCAGGCAGCCTTGCCATAGTCACTATATACACTGCGGGTACCCCGGTCGTTGCACGCGGTCACTGCAATGACTTTCTCGTAACTGGCGTAGCCATCGTTATCGACAGGCTCATTGCCATTGCCTGCAGCAAATAGAACCACACATCCTTTGCCATTACGTCCTTTCTGAACGGCATAGTCAATCGCTAAGCGCGTACTGGCGGGTAATTGAAAAATAGTGCGGTGTGTCGCATTTTTTTTATCCCACCATGGACCATCAGGGGGCCCCCAGCTGCATGAGATCACATCGGCGCCACTATCCGCAGCCCATTTAAAAGCATCTGCCTCCTGCAGGGAACCGAGGCCGGAGGCAAGCCGGATAGGAATCAATCTGGCCTTGGGTGCCACACCGGAAGCACCATCTACTCCATTGGCGCACGCCACGCCGGCACAGGCTGTCCCATGATTGTCACCATCAGGGCCTGTTCCAAAGGTATCTTTCGGGCGCGGATCACTGGTACGGAAAGTTGCATCACGAGGCGCCACAATCTTGCCTGTGCCAGAAAATTCGGGGTGATCAATATCAACCCCATCGTCAATGACAGCAATGGTTATGCCTTCACCTTGCGTGATTTCGTGAGCAGCGGCCACATTTGCGCTGGCATCGACCACCAACCCGTTAATGGAGGTTTTTTTCAAATGCCATTGTTGCCGAAAAATCTGTTTGCGCGCGCGTGGGCGAATCAATTCCGGGTGGCAGTATTCAACGTTGTCACGCTTCAATAGATCGTTCGCAATATCGAATACTTTCTGGCCAGTACCGGCAGGTGCTTCCAGGAAATAAGCATTGGTGGCGTAATCAAGCTGGGATTTAATGGTTAATCCCGCATTACGAATGATTTCAGCGCATTCATCGGAATCGGCGGTATCGATAAATTTGATGAAAATATTTTCTGTGTACAGAACCGGTTCCTTCGAAGCGGGATCGACCAGCACACCGCCTGCAAACTGTACATCCGGTGAAGCACGCAGCGCGGATTTTCGATCACTCACTGACCTGACATGACGACCGGTCGGGACCCGGTACACTTCTACCCCAACTTCCGGATAAGCCACTACCAGAACACCATCATTCAGCTCGGCAGAAATAGGTTGGGCGACAGGGCCTGCTGAACGTATCAGAGACCTTCCACTGCGGGTGCGGACTGCGATTAAATCATCGCTCTGTTCCAGCTCAAAAGCAGGTTCATTCCTGGTTCCATAATAAATTTTCGGCATCATCCATTCTCCTGTGAAAATCAATAAATAGGGTTAGACTGGTAATCAATCCCAACTTTAATGCAAGGCGGCGTTCATTCTCGGTAGTCGCAGTGGCAATGATCGCCAGGTTACTTGCTGGTGTTGTGGATCAATCTGATAGCGATCAAGCCACAGCTTTGCCTCTGCTGCTCCACGATCAGTTAATTCATAACGCAATTGATCCCAGAAGAATGAGACCCATCCTTTTGTTTCGCTATCAGGTGGCTCATTGTCTGCGCGGGCATAGCTGATAAAAACAGAGTGATCTGATGAAGAGGGTGTGGAATCAATCATAATTTATCCTATAACGAATAGAATTAATCCTTTTAGCGTGGTCAGAAGGACTGTGATGGTTTCCGGATCGGTATCCATCAAGGGGATTACTGCTAGCGCCACGATAGTGGCAGAATAGCACACGCGATCGGTAGCTGATTGGAATATTGGCTGTTTCCGAACAAACCGTCTGACGGTCGGCAACTGATTTTAAAATGAATATCATGAGACCTCTCTGTTTTAACAATCGATTGAAAACAGACGCATCACTGCCACGTAACATGAGTGAATACTGAGTCAATTGTATTACTATAATTTACTGTAGGGTGAAGTTATTTCGGAGTGATTTTTCTCTCAATAAATAAGAAAAATATTTTCCTGTTCGGAAGACGCCCCTCCTGGTTGTTTGCAAGACTATGAAATAGAGTAGATTGTCTGAAGAAAGCATTATGAACAATACCTTATGATAAAACCATCATCAAAGTGCTTGCAGACATCGATTGTACCTAGTACAGTGAGCAGAGAACTGATGGCAGCCATCGATTTTTCTTTTTCATCTTTTGTTTTAATTTGGGTCTGGATATGGTTGAGAAAAATACTGAGCTGCTTTGGGAGCAGCTTCTTAGTTTTATCAAAGATGAGCGTGTAATTCCGATCATTGGCCCGGAGTTGCTCAAGGTTGATATAGGTGGTGAAACGGCACTGCTTTACACCTATCTTGCTAACCATCTGGCAGAAAAACTGAAAATCGTCTTTGAATCCACGGATACATTAAATACCGTTGCTGGACGATATATTTCTCAGAAGAAAGATGTGCGGGAGGATATTTATCCTGCGCTGATGAATGCGATGCCCATGCTGGCTAAAGATAAGCTGCCAGATGCTTTGGTCAAATTGGCTGAAATCCGTTCATTTAAATTATTTGTCACTACCAGTTTTGACCCATTGCTGGTAGACGCTCTTAATCAAGTTCGTTATGGCGGGAAGAATGAAACGCGAGTGCTGGCATTCTCACCAGAATCAAAGGATGATCTTCCAGAAGAATTTGGGCAGCTAGATCGTGCGACAGTATTTCATTTGTTTGGAAGACTGTCGACTATTCCGGATTATGCAGTCACTGACGAAGATATACTGGAATTCATGCATGCACTGCAATCTAAGACATCCCGACCGGAACGATTATTCGATGCATTGATCAAGCAAAATTTGATGGTGATCGGCTGTCCTTTATCCGACTGGTTGGGCCGTTTTTTTGTAAGGATAGGCAAAAAAGAACGTTTGATTGTTTCTGGAGGTAAAACAGATTTTATGGCAGGAGATCAGTTGCGGAATGAAAAAAATCTGACGGAATTCCTCCACCATTTCAGTAGTCGAACCAATATTTTCCCGATTTCATCAATTGAGTTCGTCAACGAACTGCATCAACGCTGGTTAGCACTCAACCCGCAAACTACGCAACCGGTCAAAGCAATCAATCCATCCGATAACGAACCTGACAAAATGCAGAAGGGGGCGGTTTTTCTAAGCTTCGCGAGTGAAGACCGGGCTGCGGTTAAACTGATTCGTGATGCGCTTGATCAAGCCGGGATCAATGTCTGGTTTGATGAAGATAAATTATCCAGTGGCGATAAATATAATTCCAAGATTAAAGCCAATATTGATCATTGCTCGTTCTTTATACCGATTATTTCTCAAAGTGCCCTTAGAGGAGGTTATCGTGACGTCCACGCAGAGTGGAATTACGCCCACGTACGTGCCACAGGCTATCTTGAACATGAGCACTTTATCCTGCCAGTGATTATTGATAATACTTCACCCAAGTCAGATAAGATACCAATGGATTTTCGTAAAGAACTGACAATTGATACAATACAAGTACAAGTTGATAAGGGCTGCGAAAATTTTGTAAAAAAAATCCATGAGCTTTATCGTAATTACCAGCGCTCTTTCGCTCAATCGCCATGATACTCTCAGAACCCGACCAAACCCTCGTTGATGATGAGCATCCTTGGCTGGGGCTGGCTTCGTTTCGCGAGCAGGACGAGCATTATTTCAAGGGTCGTGGGTCTGATATCGATAAACTGCGCACGCTCGTTGAGCGTGAGCGCCTCACGGTGCTGTTTGGCGCGTCCGGTCTGGGCAAAAGTTCGCTGCTGCAGGCGGGTCTTTTTCCACGCTTGCGCTTGGAGTATATCTTTCCGGTCTATGTCTATATTCGCCTGGATTTTGCAGATACTGCTGTGAACCTCAGTGAGCAGGTGTTCTCAGCCATTACCCGGCAAGCGCAGGATAAAGCGATTGAAGCACCCTCACACACTGGAAATGAAACGCTGTGGGAATATTTTCATCGCAAGGATGCCGAATTCTGGGATGCGCGTAACCGCATGGTGGTGCCTTTGCTATGTTTCGATCAATTCGAAGAAATTTTTACGCTGGGTCGTGAAAACCCACAACGCAGCAATGAAGTCAGCCAATTCATGGATGAGCTGGCGGATCTGGTCGAGGGGCGCTGCCCAGAAGCCGTCAAGGCACGTTTGGATGAAAATCCCGATGAAGCAAAAATCTTCAGTTTCAGTCGTCACCCGTACAAAATCATTCTGAGTCTGCGCGAAGATTATCTGGCCGATCTGGAAGGGCTGCGCAAATGGATGCCCTCCATCATCCATAATCGCATGCGGCTTTCGCCGATGAATGGTGATCAGGCTCTGGCAGTCGCCGATCAAACCCATGGCCGTTTGATGGAAACCAGCGTTGCAGAATCAATTGTGCGTCTGGTTGCCGGAAAACGAGGTGAAGATTATCACCCATTAACCGAATTGCGCATTGAACCTGCATTACTGAGTTTGGTGTGCCGTGAACTCAACGAACGGCGCATCGCAAACAATGCCAGCCAGATCGATGCACAATCAGTCTCCAGCAACCGCGAACAGATACTGGAGCAATTTTATGAGCGCAGCCTGAAAAACCAATCGTTTGAATTGCGCCAGTTCATCGAGGATAAACTGATCACCATAAACGGTTTCCGCAATAGCGAAGCCTATGATAATGCCCTGGGGGTTCCAGGTATCACGCCGGAAGCACTCTCCCAATTGGTGCAGCAGCGATTGCTCAGGTTAGAGGAACGCGATGGCGTCAAACGCATCGAACTGATTCACGATGTGCTGACCGGGGTGGTGCGCAAAAGCCGTGATCAGCGCTGGATACTGGAGAAACAGCGTCAAGCAGAAGCAGAAGCAGAGCGTACTAAAGTTGAAGAAGCTTACCGTTCCACTCAGCGTAGAGCATTGGTTTATCTGATACTTGTGATCATTTCCGTTATCGCGACGGGTTGGGCTGGTTCTAATTGGTGGATGGCGAAGGAAGCGCGCATCAAAGCACAACAAGCTTTGATGACTGCCAATCAGGAGCGTTCTCGCTCAGATAAACTTTTAAGTTTTATGCTGGGTGAAAAACTTCAAGCCGAGATGCGTGATACGGGGCGTAGCAGCGCTCTGGAATTAATGCGGAAAAATAGCGATGAAAACTTGGTGGAAACAAGCTTCAATAAAGGATTGGCATTGCGTAACAGTGGTAATCTTTATTATTCGCGTGGCAATATAGATCGGGCGATACAGGATCTTCAAGGGGCACAGGCGATATTCGAGGGGCTTGTCGATACCGATGGCGACAAGGCAAAGATTGAATTGGCGCGCACCCTATATCAAGTCGGTACAGTGCTTTCTGACAGGGGCAAGCTTTCAGAAGCCGTGAAGGCCTATGAACGAGCTGTGCAGATTCGCCGTGACATTGTTGCTCAGTATTCCCCAAAAATGCCTCACAAACTTCTGGAAACTTACGAGCAGAACAGCACGCCTGCGCTTGAACTGGCGGAAATACTCGACATGTTGGGAGGCCTTTACTCTCGGATGGAAGCGGTAGCAACAGCATTGGAACATCATAAAGAAGCCATTTCGATTGCGTTGGATCATTTATTTGAACCGATAAATTCAATTGATGACCCTGCGGATTCCCTTGAATTCAACTCAGAACCGAATTACATGGCTGTAAAGGTTTTGGCAAGCGCCTTAACGAACTTTTCAACAACAGGAGGGCGTAAGTATTTTGATCCGGGTTTATTTATAGTGCGCGAATATTTTCAGGCAAGGCCACTTTCGGCGTTATTCCGCCTTGATGTAAGCCGAATAATTTTCTGGCGAGCCAACAATCTGGACGATTCTCGTATAGAAGAAATTCTGGAAGAACTTGAAAAGGTGATCAATGGATTTGAAATGCTCAGAAGAGTCGATCCAGATAATCTGCTTTGGCGTCACGAGTTGGCATTCCTTCAAACGATGTTCAGTAACAAGCTTTTGAAGAATTGTTTTCTCAAAAACCAGTTATCTTGCTCCGATAAAGATTTCGTCACGATGAAAGCTGAACGTCAATTTCTTGAGGGTTTGGAGCAACTACGGGAGCTGATCGGTAAGGATGAAGCCAACCTGCCGTGGAAGACCGCTTTGGCAGACGTACTATTTACTCGTGCGATGCTTCTCAAGGAAACGAAATCCCCATTTGAAGAATATATGGGGTTTCTCAATGAATCCATCGAGATTTATTCACAATTGATCCTGGACATTAATGATGCCCAAACTAGATATTCGCACGCATTTGCCTACAGGGAACGAGCCTCCGCCTGGCAAGATCAAGGCAATAATGCTGAAAAGGCACTGGAAGATTTAAAGCAAGCAAGAGTCATATTTGAAGATTTGGACAATAGACTTCCTGATCACCTATACTTCAGAGATTGGCTGATTAAGACACTGGATGATGAAATCAATATCCGCACTAAGAACGGTGATGATTACGTTTTAGCGAACCTGAAAGAACAAAAGAGGGAATTAGAATCAAAAAAGACAAACAGTAGCCTCAAAGGTGCCCAGGGTAGTAGCGATGATTATCAGAACACACAATGGGACAAACAGAAAAAAATTGCGGACGAAGCCAAGCAGCAAAAAAAACCCGAGGTGGCCATCGCAGCCTACCAAACTGGTATAGAAGCTTTATTAAAGGACGTGGAAGCAGAGCAGGAACAAGCAGCGATTTGGAATCAATTAGCGCAAGCCCAGTATGGGCTTGCTGGAAGGTATAGAGAATCCAGACCCTTGCCCGAAAGCATCGCAACTTACCACGAAGCTATCCTGTCGGCCAAAAAAGCCACCGATATTTCACCCGAGAAGGATTATTTTCAAAATTGGCTGCATGTTATCCAGGTCTCTCTCGGTAATGCCTTGCAGGAAAACAATGAGCTGGAAGCAGCTCGTAATCAATTTTATGGTTCCCTTATCCCTTTGAAAATTTCCTTGAAACTGAATCCTGTCGAGCCGGTTTATCACATAAATGCGATGGATGCATATCTTAGAATCTTAGGTGTCGAACGAGCATTACCTGAACATGACTCCAAAAGCGACTCCCGTAAGCTTGATAGAATTGAATGGGCATTATTACTACAACGATATCATGCCGCCTGGAAAGCTATGGCTTTCTCCTCTAATCAAGAACGAACTCAACAAACTAAAGACTTACTTATGGCCAGACGGGATCTGGCTAAATTCTTGTCTTTTGACAAGAAAGATCTGAAACAAGCACGCTCTCTCCTGGAACAAGTAGTGATCGATGCAGAAAAAGTTGTCAGTGATAATCCAAAAGATCCAGTAGGTTACTGTCGCCTTGGTGAAGCGGATTACGCCATTGGCATGTTGAGACGAACACAATCACTACCCGGTTGGGAGGAATCTATTCGAAAAGGTTTACTGGCCGTTGATTGGGGTATCAGCATTGCCAAAAAAGAAGAACCCATTTGTTTCAAGTTCTCAGGGAGTTATCGAAAGGAATTAGGATTGTATTTGCTTGAGGATAGGCGTTTCGATGACGGAAAAAAAGAATTGAACAAAGCGCTCATGCATTCTCAAAAGGCTCTGCAACTCTGGCCTGACAATGAAGAAATCAAGCAAAATATCAATGAAAACAAGAAAATAATTGAAATAATATTCAAACCTGGCTTATCAGAAGAAAATTCAAATCAGCCTTCTACGCCAGCAACGAATCAACCCTCTATTCCGATTCCAGCTGTAAAGCCCAATTTGCCTGGATAGTTGATTTCGATTCAGGAACCAGTGAATGTGATTTTCCACTTCCTTATCTTATTTGAGTAGCGGTTATTTGTGTGTTCTAACCCTTCCATAATCATCGCGACGGATTTATATATCATGCCTTCAAAGCTAACGCAGTTATCATTTCCAGCAGTACAATCAAAACATTCGCACAGGAAATTATTAATTTCACTGCCGATCCAGTCCACGAAGGCACTACCATGTTCGTAAGCATCCAACGTAGCCATTGAAAAATTCATGAATAATTACTACAATTTCATGCTTCCAACAACATGCTCTACATGAAAACCACCATGTCAAGTTTACAGATAAGAGGTATCGACGACGCACTCTATGCGCAAATCAAGGAACTTGCGGTTTCCGAAAACAGATCGGTTAGCCAGCAGATTTTATATCTGGTAAAGCGTTATATCGCTAGTAAGAAACAATTTGAGAATACCAGAATGCCGGCACAAGTACTTCTGGATCTTTCAGGATCTTGGGAGGATACCCGGAGCGCGGATGAAATTGCTTCCGATATAAAAAGCGCCCGGAGGAATTCGTCACGCTTTAAGGGAAACTCCGATGTTTTTACTTGATACGGATACTGTCATTTACAACATGAAGGGAAATGCGAATGTGCAAAAAAACTTGCGCCAGCATATCAACGATTCCATCAGGAGAAAGCTGAGGAAACGCCAAACCAGCCTTCCGTTCCAGCACTCAATTCACCCACCATTCCGCTTCCATCTGTCATTTCAGTACGAGTAGACCTTTTCGGTAAAGCCATCACCGTTCGCGGTGAGCTTGTCGAACCGACAAGCCTGTATGGTGTTTGGATTTCAATCTTCCTGGCAAATTTACAACACATTGATAAAATTACTTTATTATCATATATCGTTGCGAAAATAATTGTGCTTCCGTGGTACAGGTTTTACACTGCTATTTATATTGCATCATCTGCCATTCCAGAATTCCGCAGATTACAAGGTTCTGGAGAGCGAATATAACTTGTTCGCTCTGTTCGTGTTGTTTTGAGTCACAGAACCGCCGCACGATCGTGTGGGCAGCGTTGCCATCTTTGCATAGAAGGCATAATTTGTGCAGGTCGGCTCTGCTGAGACCGGCCACGGGGCCAATGGGTTTGGCATCATTGATCAAAACCAGGACATCATCAGGTGAAAGAAAGATGGACGTAGGATCGACATGGCGGCGTCTCCAGAATGGATGCTGGAACCAACGTGTTTCCTCGCGGTACACCTCTGTGCGCCTGGCAAGATAGGGATCAAGCTTCGTTGTTTGGGTGGCCGCATATTCATCCAGGGCACCAGCATCGCCATCCAACCATTTCATCGCAGCGGCAGCAGCGGTTTTGGCGCTTTCCAAAGCATGTGCGATTCCATTCGATGACAAGGGATCGATACTCATGGCTGCGTCGCCTACGGCGAGCCATCCGGGCCCAGAGATTCTGTCGAGCATTTCGCTACTTGCAGGATGGACTATAGGACCAGCGATAATTCTGTCTTTGAGAAGCCGATCCTTGGTGAGCTGAGTTAAGCATAAGAGACTTTTAATGAATTCCTGTGAGCGCGGTGATTTGCCTTTGAGGAAGCCAACATCTGTCATAAAGGCGCCAACAAAGCGGTTTCCCGGCAAAGGCAATGAGTACCACCAGCCATTTTCCACTGCTTCAACCAGTAGTGTTCGGTCTGGATCATTGGGGTTCTCAAACCAAGCAACTACACTAAAGAGCCGGTCGAAGGCCATGCGTCGCGCTCCTAGACGATGGGCGACAACAGCCCGTCGTCCAGAGGCATCTATGAGCATTTTTGCGCGCACTTTTTTCGTGACGTCGCCCGTAAATGCTATTGCATCCCATTGATTATCCTTTCGTGAAATAGAGTCAAGCCGGGTATCGAGGGATACAATCGCACCTGACAGTTCAGCTTTTTTCGCTAGCAGCCAGTCGAAGCGAGTACGGTCAAGATGCCAGCCGTTGCCATAGAGGTTAAATAAGTAGTCGCGTTGATGCGGTTGTGGGTTACCCCAAGCCGAACGCACGCCCGGACATCCAATAGCTCCAGACTCTTCGACAATACCCCATAGATCAAGCGCAGTTAGTATCGGTTTTCCATGTGGTGGTAAATGTTCGCCTACCCGAACGTGCTCATAATGCGAAGCTTCGATTAAACAAACTGAATATCCAGCTCTGGCAAGTACAATAGCTGCGGTTGTTCCAGCCGGACCACCGCCGACGATAAGTGTATCGACACTAATTTCACGGGGTGAATAATTGAAGTGCTCCAACCGATTACGGAGGCGGAGCTTTTTGCTCTACATACATCACGTCACTCCCAGGTCGCTTTACTAGAAATCCAAGTTTTTTCCAGCGGGTGACCATATCTAGCTTGTCAGTACCTGCCCATTCCTTAAATTTAGCCAAGTCATAGACTTTCTCTGTGTCAGGCAATACTGTAATCGGACGATGCGATGGCCACCACTCATCCCCGCCTTGCTCGGCGGCACAAGCGGCGAAATCTGCTTGCCACGGCATAGCCAAACTTTTAGTGAGGAAGCCTGCACCCTTGGTCACGTCAATCCGAAATGGTGTCTTCCAAGTTGTCGTCTCAGATACTTCTTGACCAACCTCAATACCCGGAAAAAAGGCACCTGCTACCATAGAACGCATGTGTGCCTGGTCTAGTGCTACAGGTTCATGATCCTCCGGCGGCAGGTCCTTGAGTCTACTAATGTCATCCCAGTCCGCATCGAATAATCCTACTCCCCACATCTTGAGTTGCTTGTATTGACGTTGAGTGAGTGCAACTTTTTTTTTATCATCATTGTCTGCATTAAGGCGAGGCATAGTCATTCCGGGATAAGTTTTATCCGCGGGGTCGTTGGGGTTGCGCAGTCTCATAAATACATCCATGCGCGTCTTCATTGCAGTTGGTCCCCTATTATCCATCAACAATTTGAAGCGATCTGCACCAACTTTACGAAAAGCTGCGTCACCAAATGTTGCTTCCTCGAAATGATGTTGCTTTATAGCATAAATTTGTTGCAGCAATTTGCTCGTCCAATGCATCATCCCCGTCTTATGTAGGATTGGATAAATATCGTTAGTAAATGATGGCTTGAATTTTGATGGCCAGTTTAAATGGTCGACTGCAATTGAGTACGCCATATCATAGAGCGATACGATAGGTTCAATTGCATGGGCATAATCTGGAGCAGCAGTGACAACCCACGCGGATTCCACTTCTTCAATAATATGGCCTGTTGGTGGTAAATGCTTGGCATCGAAGCTTTTAAAATCAATCTTAACCGTGATGGGTCCGTCAGCTATATCATCGTACCAACCATTGTTTTTGACATAACTAGTGATATTTAAGGGTTGTAGTCCGGGTGAATCTGATATGCCATGTCCTGCGAGCACACGGAGGCGACCGATGCTGTCGGTGGAGAGTGCTCCTAGCGTGACATCTGCTTTATCGCTTCCATTATCGAATTTACCTTTCACCAAAATGGTTGATCGGTTTTTAGTGTTCAGTTCTTGCTCAGGAGGGTTAATAGGTACGGTATTTATTCCATTCTTGTCCCAGGATTTAAGGTTCGCTAGTTTTACTGTCCATCCGAACTTCACCATATCCATGGTGATTTCACGTACTCTTGTTGGTTTACCTTTTACTTTGTATGCTTCAGCAGTATTCGCATATTCATATTCATAGAGTCGGAAGACAGCGGCTTGCCGACGGATTTTTTTGCTTACATCCCAGTAGCCTTTACCATCACTCGGTTGGAAATCCTGGTCGGGGAACTCGGGGCCATCAAAACTTTCATCGCTCTCACCAACGCGCGCGACACCGATGGCCGGATGGATGCGATATTTATAGGCTTTGGGCATATGATATATACCTCCTCTATTTCTTAATTAATTAAAGAAACATTCACACTGGTTTATGATTTGTATTATATTTACATTTGAATAGGAAGTCATCCGTAGAGAAGAAAAGGGGGATTTGTGGCTATTTCAATGGAGCAAGTAATAGAAGAGGCAATAGCGCTTTTGGCTCCGTTGCCCAGCTACTTTTCCTCGACAACTGCTCTTGTTAGTGTATTCAATCAGTTAGGATATTCTCTTTCTGCCACAGAGCTGGCTCCAATCGCAACAGATATTAGTCAGTTATCAGATGACATCAATGCGCTGGTGGAGCTTGGTGAGAAATTTAAGGTAGATCGCGAAGCAGGTGCCGCAGGGCTCTCCGAGTTACATGAGTTAATAAAAGCGATTGACCGCATCATGGAGCGTCTTGGTCAATTGCCAGAAAAGCTTCCAGGGATCAATCTTGCCCCCAGCTTTTTCACAGATTTCCTTAATCTTTTTCTTGTTGATTTTTTGGATCATCAAAGGCCGGGGCTGCGCGCGTTTCTGGAATTTATTGGCGTATTGGAACAGGTTTATCTGCCTGCGCAGCCGGGAGTAACTGAAGTCGGTTTCAACAAAATCCAGTTTCATTGGAGTCGATTGACTGACTTTGTTCAGAACCCGGGGCAATGGGCCGAAAACCTCTACGGATGGGGGGCTGCGAATTTCTCGCATGAAGTATTTTTACTGCGCTTATCATCGATTACTGACTCGCTTGGATTTTTTTCGCCAGTTGTTGAAATAGCTCCTGAAATACTTACAAAATATTACCCGTCTGGAATCAATGCTCCCTATCGTCCGCAAGCGATTGAGTTTCCGCTGTATCAGGACGGAATCCTGATGATAGAGGAAGATGCTGCGATTGAGATCGGCCTTATGGGTTTGCCGGTAGATGGAAAACAGGTACCAACTGCTGAAGATGTTGGTATCGGGATAATTCCATATAGTAGAGGTCTGGTAGAGGGTACATTGTCGATTTCTCCAGAATTGGATCTTGTTTTCAGGGGAAGTGCGGATCTGGCCGGTGGATTGGTTGTGGCCTTACGGCCAAAATCCGGCCTTGAGTTGAATGGTGATCTGAACAGTGTTGCGAGCAATGCCAATTTTCGAATTGAGTTTCAGCGAAAACCAAGTCCCGGTCAATCAACAGTCGTGTTGCTTGGTGAACCAGATAGCTCGCGCCTCGACGCGCAGCAGATTTTCTTTGGTGGAGGCGTCGAAGTCCGTGATATGCAACCGGGCGCAATTATAGAAGGCGGCATAAAACAGGGGCGGCTGCTAATCACAATGACCGAAGCAGACGGGTTTCTCCAGCAAATGTTACCCAAAGATGGCATACATCTGGATTTCGATATTGCTATTGGCTGGTCAAATACCCGTAAGTTGCATTTCCGTGGCGGCGCTGGACTCGAAGCTACTTTGCCTATCAATAAAGAACTATTCGGTGCGCTCAAAATAGATTCAGTGTATCTCGCGATACTGGCAAAGGAATCAGATATCAGGTTTGCAGCAGCGGCTTCGGTCACGCTTAAATTGGGACCCGTTACCGCAGCAATTCAGCAGATTGGGTTGCAAGCTACACTCACATTTCCGGAGAGAGGCGGTAATCTGGGGCCTGTCAATCTGGAAATCGGCTTCAAACCACCCAATGGTGTGGGTCTTGCCATTGATGCTGGCGTGGTGGTGGGCTCTGGTTTCCTTGAATTCGATCTGGCAAAAAAACTTTACTCGGGCTTTGTGCATCTTGAGATTGCTGAGATGCTCAATGTTACAGCGGTGGGGTTGATTACGACTCAAATGCCGGACGGCTCCCCAGGTTTCTCGCTAATGGTGCTCATTGCCGTGGAGTTTGCGCCACCGGTTCAATTAGGCTATGGATTTACCCTGAATGGCCTGGGTGGGTTCCTGGGTATCAACCGTACTGCGGCGGTGGAGGTTCTGCGCACCGGGCTTCGTGCTGGCACCCTGGGATCTGTGTTATTTCCGAAAGATCCGGTTAACAATGCGGCGAGAATTGTCAGTGATCTCGCAATGGTATTTCCTCCAGCGGAAGGCCGGTTCTTATTTGGCCCCATGGCCATTCTGGGTTGGGGACCCAATTCACTTATCAAGCTCGAGCTGGGGCTGATCCTCGAGCTGCCTGAACCGGTGAGGCTCCTGATCCTTGGTCGCCTGCGTGTATTGTTGCCGAATGAAGAAAATGCAGTGGTACGGCTTCAACTGGATTCGCTAGGGGTTATTGACTTTGCAACTGGTGATGTATCGCTTGATGCAGTGTTATACGATTCTGAAATCAAAGGTTTTGCCATTACCGGAGAAATGGCATTGCGGGCCAATTTTGGAACCACACCAGGCTTTACCCTGGCAATCGGCGGTTTTCACCCTGCTTTTAAAGCACCAGCTGGATTCCCTTCACTTGAGCGGGTGGCAATTAGTCTGGCTGCCGGTGACAACCCTCGACTGCGGCTTGCTGCCTATATGGCGCTCACTACCAACACTGTTCAGTTTGGATCCCTTTTAGAGCTGTATGCCAAGTTTGGAGACTTTAGCTTAGAAGGCTATATGGGTTTTGATGCATTAATCCAGTTCGATTCTTTTGGGATCGCCACTAGCCTCGGGGCGATGGTTGCGATCAAGTTTGGCCGGGAAGTATTGTTCTGCATCAAACTAGACATGAATCTAACGGGACCCACGCCTTGGCATGCCTGGGGAGAAGCTCGGTTTCAGTTTCTGATATTTTCCGTTGTAATTCCGTTTGATGTGCGGGTAGGGGAGGCTGAGCCTCCTCAACTGCCTGCGCCGGTGGATATATTTCCGCTGGTAGCGGATGCGTTAAGGGAATCGAGTAACTGGGCGACGCAACTCCCGCGAGGCGAGCACCCCATTGTGATGTTTCGCAAACAACCAGAGGGAACTCCGATGCTCGTGCATCCATTGGCGGATTTGCAGGTAAACCAGCGGGTCGTACCACTAGACGCAGAAGTCACCCGTTTTGGTAGCGCCATGCTTGATGGCGGAGCGCAAAAATTTGACCTTAAGATTCCCAATGCTGAGAAAACGGATTACGTAGACGACTGGTTTGCACCTGCTCAACTCAAAGAGATGAGCGATGACGAGAAGCTGGCTGCCGATTCATTCGTGCGCATGAACTCGGGAATCCGCTTCACGGTACGCGGCTATGATTGTGGATCGGCAACGGTAGAAGCGAACATGCAGTACGAAGAGAAAACCATAATAGACATGATAGACATGAGCAAGTTTGCTGGGATCTCAATTTCTCAAACGATAGAACCACAAACTATGGAAATAGCCGTACCTTATGCACTGAAATCTGATTTCCTGGAGCAGGTTGCTCCTATGGGGGCTGTTGGGGTAGGTGGATTGCAACAGACCGGCAAGGCCAAATATCGGGTCACTCCCTTGGAAGATACTTCAAAACCAGCTTTTCGGGTAAGACCGCGAGGAGATGCATTATGAGCACTGATTCATCTGCTTCTTATTATTTTCTGCCGTGGGTTCGCTATGGCCTGTTAAAGAACGTAGAGAAAATGCCAGAGCTCGGCAAGAATAAGCCCGGTTCTGATCCCTCTTCAGGGCGTTTAAAAATAAATGTAGATGTGCAACTGAGTCGGGAATTAATCAATGATCATGTACAGAACAAGAAAGAGACGGTTCCGAAGGAATTGCTGGTTTTTGGACCGGGTGATGTGGCCGGAATCGACCCCCGTGAGATTGTGCGTACCGAGCCACGCCAGCTCACGTATGATTTTCCACCCAACCTCTTTCCTTTCATCGAGTTCGACCGGCCAGATCTCCCCTGGCTGTTCACACCTGGTAAGCCTGACAGCCATGGTTGTCTGAGACCCTGGATAGTTTTAGTGGTCTTACGCAAGCAAGATGGTGAGATCACGACGAATCGTGCCAAACCCTTGCCGGTGCTGAATTGTAAAATCAATGAATTACCCGATCTGGAGGAATCATGGGCATGGGCGCATGCCCAGTATGTTGGCGAACACATAGAGAAAGAAGAAAACATTCATTCCGATGTTATCGCAGCGTTAGAAAATACAAAACTGTCTCAACAGAATGTTTCTCGACTCATTTGTCTGCGCAGCCTAAAGGAAAATGAAAGCTACCTTGCCTGCGTTGTTCCTGCATTTGAAGCAGGGCGCAAAGCAGGGTTAGGTGAATCAGATATCAAAGATAATCTGGACCCAGCGTGGAAGCAGTCAGGCAATGATGGGATTCAACTCCCGGTTTATTACCATTGGGAATTTAATACTCGCGCAGAGGGTGATTTTGAGGAGTTTATCGATCAACTTAAAAATACAAGTGAGGTTAAACTCAAGACAGGCCCTACCCGTTCGATGGATGTAACTCTACCAATTATTCCAGAAGAAACCATCAACATCGGTATTGCCAGTGCGTTGCAACAAGAAGATAAGTCTCCCGGTATTCCCGAAACTCTCCGTACTAAGCTTCGAGGTCTTATCAATACTTCCTATCAACAAGATTCTGAAGGTGTTCCTTTGCCCATTTATGGAAGCTGGCATGTTAAAAAGGATGCACCAGGCATTCCTTCATTGGGCGATGCTGGTTTGCCAGTTTGGCTTGGTGAGCTGAATAGCGATCCGCGTTATCGCGCCGCAGCGGCCCTCGGCACGCAAGTGATTCAGCGTCAGCAAGAGCAATTGGTAGCGGCTGCCTGGGAAAAAACAACAGGAGTGGAGGAGACTAATCAGTGGATCAGACAGCAGCAGCTCGCCAGAGATGTGACCAAATCCATTTACAAGAAGCGCATCGCTGGGCTCTCAGATGATAATTTTGAGCAGATTACAGAACCCCTGACTCGAGCTGCGAGGCCGGAACGCCAGGCGGGTAATGCTCCAGCGCAGTTTAGGCAACCGCAACCGCGCAGTACTGAAGAGGCATTTAAACAATCTATAGCAGAAAATCCGCTCAGTCGCGCAGTGGTATCGGCTTCTTTTCGGCGAATGGCCCGAGCGCAAGGCCGTCTGATGCGTAAGTTAATAACTTCAGACACACGGGCACTTCAAATGCGGGAACATTCGCAAGGTCAGGAAAAAGCTCCAGAAGGGCTCTTGGAAAGGATTCGTGCTGGAAAATTGCAGGTAGCGCCACCTCCCGGTGTCACTGCCGCGACAGCGGCTATCTCTGGATATCAAAATACCTCAAACGAATCATCAGCACCCGCTGCGTCGCATAGAACGTTGGTTGCTTCAGCTCCCACCGGACAGTCCACAAGCAGAATCGCTCTGATGGAAAAAATTAATCCGGACATCACATTTAGTGCTGCAGTGCGGCTTCGCGTCGAAATGCCATCAGAGATCTCCCATGGCCCCAGAGCACTTAAAGGAGTTTCTGCGCCATCTATGGAAGACAAGGCTTCGATTTTACCAATTCCCCCTGTACCACTGGATTTTTCGCAGCCAATGTATGAGCCTCTACGTGACCTTTTTCAGGATATGCTGATACCGGGAGGACTCGATCAAGTCCCCAACAATTCACTGGTCGTGCTGAATACCAATGCGGCATTCATTGAGGCTTACCTGGTAGGACTTAACCACGAGATGAGTCGTGAATTGTTGTGGCGTGAATTCCCCACACATCTTGGTAATACCTATTTCCGGCAATTCTGGGATATCCGTGGCAGCATTGAACCCAATAAGAGTCGCGAGGAATTTTTCGACATCCCGGATATTTCCGAGTGGGAAAAAAAGTTAGGTGAAAATATGCACAAAGAGCGTGGAAAAAATCTCTTTATGCTGCTGATTAAAAGCGATCTCCTGCTGCGCTATCCCAATACACTCATCTACGCGCGTCAAGCAAAATGGAGCCGCGACAATGAATTGACGCCAAGTGGAACTCAAGTGTTCCCATCGATGCGGATCAATCCGGTACCAGGTGTAACCCTGCTGGGATTTGCTATTGATCCTCTTCCAACCGATAAGCTTTCGGACAAAAACCTGGGTTGGTTTTTTGTTATTGAGGAACAACCTACAGAAATTCGTTTCGGCCTGGATCTGAGTAATAAAGGGCTGACGTCCTGGCACGAGTTAGCATGGGGAGACGTCAAGCAGACGGAGGGTGACTATATCTCTGTAAACACAAGTAAGCCCAAACTCACTCCTCCTCCGGGCGTTGATCCTGATATCCCTCCTGATCATGAGAGTCCTCTTTACTCCGTATGGAAAAGATTCCAGCAAGACAAAGACATGGTATGGGGTCAAAACAGTGCTCACATGGCCTACATTCTGTTGCAGAAAGCCTATCAGATCAGGATTCATTCAAGTAGCTGGTTCCCTGCATCAGCGAGTGGTGGCAGCAACAGTTAACCCGGATATTGCATGAATTCGCACGATGATCACGCATGATATTGGTTTCACAAGGGATTTTTCGAAGAAGCGGTGTAGTTATTCATACACCCG
>CXWL01015634.1_pt2 | contig 20325 bp, 10 predicted proteins | sample 590931 | NCBI WGS metagenome assembly CXWL01 (sample SAMEA3498368, study PRJEB10139) | groundwater metagenome | biome: water well; material: biofilm material | place: Germany | collected 2015-04-27 | reverse complement strand
TGCCGGCCATGTATGCATATCCGGGGTCGCCGACGCGGCGCTACAACCTTGTCGTCTAAGCATATGACGAAACAGTACTTCCGTTTTCGGAGCGAATTCTAGACCATGCTCTTCTGTTTCCACAACACCGCACGCGAGAACAAGATGACATCTGCTACGCCGCTGTACCCCCGCCGCTGGATCGCCGCCCTGGTGCTGGGCGCGCTGGCCCTGCCGTTCGCCGCCCGCGCGGCCGAGGTCGAACTGCTCAACGTGTCGTACGACGTGGCGCGCGAACTGTACAAGGAGATCAATCCGGTGTTCATCGCCGACTGGCAGAAGAAGACCGGCGAGACCGTCGTCGTCAAGCAGTCGCATGGCGGCTCGAGCAAGCAGGCGCGCTCGGTGGCGGACGGACTGGAAGCGTCGGTCGTGACGATGAACCAGGCCAACGACATCGACATGCTGGCCGACCGCGGGCTGGTAGCGGCCGACTGGGCCAAGAAGTTCCCGAACGGCGCCGCGCCGTATTACTCGACCATGGTGTTCCTGGTTCGCAAGGGCAATCCGAAGCAGATCAAGAACTGGGACGACCTTGCCAGGCCGGGCGTCAAGGTGGTGATCCCGAACCCGAAGACCGCCGGCAACGGCCGCTACACCTACCTGGCCGCGTGGGGCTCGGTGCTGAAAAAAGGCGGCACCGAAGCGCAGGCGCGCGAGCTGGTCACCCGCATCTTCAAGAACGTCCCGGTGCTCGACGCCGGCGGCCGCGCAGCCACCACCACCTTCACCCAGCGTGAAATCGGCGACGCGCTGGTGACCTTCGAAAACGAAGTGCAACTGGTGCGCAAGGAGTTCGGCGACAACTTCGAAGTGGTGTATCCGGCCATCTCGATCCTGGCCGAGTCGCCCGTCGCGGTGGTCGACAAGGTGGTCGACCGGCGCGGCGTGCGCAAGCAGGCCACCGCCTACCTGAACTTCCTGTACTCCGAAGCGGGCCAGGAAATCGGCGCCAGGCACTTCATGCGGGTGCGCTCGGCCGCGGTGTCGAAGAAGTATGCCGCCAACTACAAGCCGATCGCGCTGTTCACCGTCGACGAGGTGTTCGGCGGCTGGAAACAGGCCCAGAAAAAGCACTTCGACGATGGCGCCGAATTCGATAAGATTTACCAGCCAAAATAATTCTCCGCGTCAAATTGTCACTTTCAAAAGGCTCTGCTGCAACGCAGGGCCTTTTTTCCATGAAATTTACATCTTGAGACAGCTTTCGCCTTGTGCGCCATAGACACACCCCAATGTTGATGATATCTTCCCGTTTAAGTTAGTTGCTTCACAGCCAGATTATTTGCATCCTTCGCGCAGCGCCCCGGTCCCCGGCGCCCGATATTGAACTGCAGCATTCCACGAAAAACCACATGAAAAAACTGTTCGCCACCGTCCTGTTGTCGATCTCCGCGGCGGCCGTTGCCGGTCCGTTCGGATCGCAATCGGTACTCGTCGTCGAAGACGATACCGGCAAGGTCCTGATCGAGAAGAACGCCAACGCGATCGTGCCGATCGCCTCGCTGACCAAGCTGATGACCGCGATGGTCGTGCTCGACGCGAAGCAGGACATGAGCGCGCCGATCTCGATCGATGCGGCGGACGTCGACATGCTCAAGCACAGCACCTCGCGCGTGCCGGTCGGCGCGACCATCAGCCGCGGCGACATCCTGCAACTGGCGCTGATGTCGTCCGATAACCGCGCCGCCGCATCGCTGGCCCGCACCTACCAGGGCGGCCCTGCCGCGTTCAAGGCGGCCGTCAAGGCCAAGGTCGCCGCGCTCGGCATGACCCAGACCGTGATCGAAGAGCCGACCGGCCTTTCGCCGAACAACAAGTCGACCGCGTCGGACCTGGTCAAGATGGCCGTTGCCGCTTCCGCCTATCCGGAAATCGCCCGCATCACCACCGATTCGAAGGACATCATCAACATCAACGGCCGCGGCGTGGAATACCACAACACCAACCGCCTGGTCGGCGCCAAAGGCTGGGACATCGGCCTGTCGAAGACTGGCTATACCGAGGAAGCGGGCCGCTGCCTGATCATGCGCATCAAGGCGGCCGGCAAGAACGCCACCCTGGTGCTGCTCAACGCCAAGGCCTCGTCGGTGCGCGTGGTCGACGCAATGTCGATCCGCCGCTTCATGACGGGCGACGAAGCGCCTGTCATGAAGGCCTCGCTGCGCACCCGCGGCGCGCCGCGCATGGTCAAGGCGTCGTTGCGAACCCGCACCGCGGCGCCTGTCATGAAGGCTTCGCTGCACACCCGCACCGCCAAGCAGGTCAAGGTCCGCCGCCGCGTTTAAGCGCCGCCCTACCCCTCCAGCATCGTCCTCAAGCCGCTGGCCCGCCGGGTCCTGCGGCCGATCGCCTCGGCCAGCACCGCGCTGGCCGGCGAGACCAGCGTAAATTCCCTGCTCGCCCGGGTGATCCCGGTATAAACCAGCTCGCGCGCCAGCATCGAACCGCCCGCCTTCGGCAGCACCAGCACGGTGTGCGCGAACTCCGAACCCTGCGATTTGTGCACCGTCATTGCGTACGCAGTCTCGACGTGGCGCAGGCGGGTGGCCAGCACGCTGCGCACCTTGCCCCCCTCCAGGAAGTAGACCCGCAGCGAGTCGGGCCGCGCCGGATCGGCCAGGGTCAGGCCGATGTCGCCGTTGAACACGCCGGTGCCGTAGTCGTTGCGGGTCACCATCACCGGCCGGCCCACGTACCACTCGCCGCGGCGCCGGATCAGGCGCGCCGATTCGAGCTTCTGTTCGATCGCCGCGTTCAGTCCCGTCACGCCCCACTCGCCGTCGCGCACCGCGCACAGCAGCCGGAACGTCTCGAAGCTTTGCAGCACCGACCTGGCCCAGCCCTCGTGGCTGGCAGAGTCGCCCTGCCGCACCAGCTCGAGGTAGGGCCGGTAGCCGCCCTCCGCCAGTTGCAGCACATGCTGCAGCTGCGCGTGTTCGATCCAGCGCACCGCCTGGTCGCCGCTGCGCAGCACCTGCTCGGCGCGCGCGACGTCGCCCGCATTCACCGCCAGCGCCAGCTGGCCGATCGGGCCGCCGAAACGGCGGCTGTGGCGCAGCATGACGGTCTGGCGCGCCAGCGGCCCCGCCGTTCCGGCGAATTCCGGCGGGATGGTTTCGCCGCTCGCGGCCAGCGCGTAGGCCAGCGTGGCGGCGTCGTAGCCGCCGGCCTGCGCGTCGTGGCACAAGTCGCCCAGCACCGCGCCGGCCTCCACCGACGCCAGCTGGTCCTTGTCGCCCAACAGCACCAGCATGGCGCCGGCCGGCAGCGCCTCGAGCAGCGCCGCCATCATCTCCAGGTGCACCATCGACGCCTCGTCCACGATCAGCACGTCGACGTCGAGCGGATTGCCCTGGTTGTGGGCGAACGCGCGGGTGTCGGGCCGCGCGCCGAGCAGGCTGTGGAGGGTGCGCGCGGAGCCCATGCGCGCGGTCAGCTCGCGCAGCTTCAGGTCGTCGCCGACCTTGTCGGCCAACTCGTCGAGCGCCGTCTTGATCGACTGCTCGAGCCGCGCGGCGGCCTTGCCGGTCGGCGCGGCCAGCGCGATGCGCAGCCCGCCGGCGTCCGGCGCCATCGAGAACAGCAGCGCCAGCAGGCGCGCCACGGTGTAGGTCTTGCCGGTGCCGGGCCCGCCGGTGATGATCGCCACCGAACCGCGCAGCGCGATGGCACAGGCCAGCTTCTGCCAGTCCGGCGTCTCGGCCTTGCGGTGCGAAGCGAACAGCAGGTCGAGCTTCTCGCGCACCTTGCCGGTATCGACCTCGCGCAGCTGGCGCGCGCGCGCGCCGATGCTGCCCGCCACCAGCGTTTCGTCGCGCCAGTAGCGGCGCAGGTACAATCGCTCGCCGTCCAGCACCAGCGGCTCATCGAAGCTCAAAGCCCCCGCCTGCCACACCTGTTCGGCGCCGGCCAGCAGCGCGGCCCATGCCTTGGCGGTTTTCGGCAGCGCTCCGGCGGCGGCGGCCAGCGCCTGCCACTGCTCGTCGCTCCAGCCCATCAGCGTGCCCGGGTCGGTCGCCAGTTCGTCGAGCAGCAGGCAGCTGTGGCCGCGCCCTTCCAGTTCGGACAGCAGCACGCAGGCCAGCATCAGCGGCGGTGAGGCGGCGCCGACCGAAGCGATGAAGCGCGCAAAGGCGCCGGACAGGCGGCGCAGTTCGCCCGCCTCGGTCAGCGCGGCCACTTCAAGCCACAGGTCGTCCATCGCGGTATCAGGCTTCATCGTCGGTTTCCGGGTTGGCGTCGTCGCCCAGCAGCCGCTCGAGCCCATCGAGCAGCGCCAGGTCGGGCGCGAGCAGGTAGCAGCCGCGGGTGGACGGGTTGGCGATCCCGCGCAGGAACAGGAACAGCGCGCCGCCCAGCTGGGTCGCCGGGTCGTACTGGTCGCCGAGTCGGCTGCGCAGCAGCCGGTGCAGCGCCAGCATGTAAATCGCGCCCTGGATGTCGTAGCGGTGCGCCGCCATCCCGGCCGCCATCGCGGCACGGCTGTAGGCGGCGTCGCCCGCGCCCAGCGAGTTCGATTTGTAATCGAGCACCCAATAGCGCCCTTGATGTTCGAACACCAGGTCGGCGAAGCCCTTCAGCATGCCGTGCAGGCGGCGCTCCGGCAGCGCCGGGCGTGCCACGCCGTCGAGCAGGCTGTCGGCGCACAGCTGGTCGAGCGCCGCGCTTTTCAGGTGCCTGCTGGGGAACCAGAATTCCATCTCGGGCAGCAGCGTGCCCAGGTCCGCCAGCGGCGCGCCCAGTTGCGGCAGCGGCGTCACGGCTACTGCGCGCAGCCAGGCGATGGCATCTTCCTTGCGGTTGCCCCAGCCGGCCCGCTCGCAGCGGCTGCCCAGGCGCGCATCGAACAGCGGATCGAACACCGTGGCAAAGCCCTCCTGCCCCATCCACTCGAGCTGCTCGTGCAGGAAGTTGCCCGGCACCGAGCCGCGCGGGAAGCGATGCCACGGCGCGTCGTCGGTGCGCGCGGGCGCCTGCTTCGGCTCCTCCTCCAGCAAGGTCTCTTCCTGCGCGCGCATCGGCGCGGCGCCGGTCTGGCGCGTCAGCGAGGTGAACGAGCCGACCGACCAGTTGCGCTCGAAGCTGCCGGTAAACAGCGCGGCGTCGACCAGCGGCGGCCGCGCTTCGGCGCGCGCCAGCAGCGTCACGCCTTCGGGCGCGTCCAGCGCCTGTAGGTCGATCGCTTCGGACGCGCCGCGCAACTGCTCCCAGCGCGCCCGCATGTCGGCCGCCGCAATCCGGGCCCCGCCGCCCAGCAGGTAGCCGAGCGCCGATTCGTGCAGCTTGTTTTCGCCCGTCTTGCGGTTCGCGACCGCGGCCGCGCCCAGCCACAGGAAGTGGCGCGCGCGCGTCAGCGCCACGTACAGCAGGCGCAGGTCTTCCTCGATGCGGGCGCGCTCGACCGCGGCCAGCGCTGCGTCCGACAGCGCCAGGTCGAGCATGCGCTCGCCATCGGGGCCGGCGAATTCGAAGAAGCTGCGGTTGCGGCGGTCGGTCTTGCGCGCGGTGACCGCGAACGGCAGGTACACCAGAGGGTACTCCAGGCCTTTCGACTTGTGCACCGTGACTACCTTGACCAGCTCGGCGTCGCTCTCGAGCCGCAGCACCCGCTCGTCGCCGCCCTCGCCGATGCCGGCGACCTGTTCGGCGAACCAGCGGATCAGCGCCTGCTCGCCATCGAGCCCGCCGCTGGCCGCCTGCAGCAGTTCGGCCAGGTGCAGCAGGTTGGTCAGCCGGCGTTCGCCGCCGGGCTGGCGCAGCAGCGTGGACGGCAGGTTCAGCTCGTGCACGAAGCGGCGCAGCATCGCCAGCGCGCCCTGGCGCTGCCACACCACGTGCAGCGCCTTGAGCTGTTCGACCCGCGCTTCCCATGCCAGTTCGTCCGACGAGATGCGCGCCAGCGCCGCTAGCGAGAGACCCGCAGTGCGGGTCGCGAAGGCCGCCCGCGCCAGTCCGCCGTCGAGCGGATTGGCGACCGCGCGCAGCCAGCGCAGCACGTCGGCCGCCTCCTCGCTGTCGACCACCGAATCCTTGTCCGACAGGTAGACGCTGGCCACCATGCGCTGCGCCAGCGCGCGCCGGATCGCAGCCGCCTCGCGCCGGTCGCGCACCAGGATTGCTATGTCGGCCGGCATCAGGCGCTTGAATTCTTCGCCCTCCTCATCGAAGCCGACCTTCGGGTCGTTCAGCAAGCCGACGATATGCTCGGCGCAGTGATGGGCGAAGAACTCGCGGTAGTCGTCGGCCCGCATGTCGTCGCGGTCCGAACTGCAGATCGCCAGCGCCTGGTAAGGGCCCTCGACTCCGACAAGCCGGTCCTTGCGGCCCTTTGCGTCGACCTCCTCGAACGGCAATGGATTGACGTCACCCTTCTTGAACCGGAAAGCACCTGCGGAGAAACCGTTCTCGGCGTGCAGGAACAGCTGGTTGACCGCCGCGACCAGCGCCGCGGTGGAGCGATAGTTGGTGCCGAGCTGGTAATGGCGGCCTGTGGTGGCGATTCGCGCCGCCAGATAGCTTTGGATGTCGGCGCCCCGGAAACCGTAGATCGACTGCTTCGGGTCGCCGATCAGGAACAGGCCATGCGAGCGGTGGTTGTCCGCCACCCGGTACAGCAGGTTGAAGATTTCGTACTGGTCGGGCGAGGTGTCCTGGAATTCGTCCACCATCGCCACTGGAAACTGCGCCGCGATGCGGTCGCGCAGGGCCGGGCCGTTCGGCCCCTCGAGCGCAGCCTTCAAGCGCTCGAGCATGTCGGCGAAACCGAACTGCCGGCTGTTGCGCTTCAGTTCCGCCATGCGCCGCGCGATGCTGGCCGCCGCGTGGCGGTACAGCGAGTGCGCCAGCGGATCGATGGCCTTTAGCGCCTCCCACAGGTCGGTGGTGCAGTCGAAGCAGGCCGGCACCGCGACGCTGAAGTCCCTGCTGCAGGCATCGGCGATGCCATCCGGCGTGAGGCGGTGCCAGGCGGTGTCGGTCATGGCCGGCATCACCAGCGCCGGATCGCCGGCCCAGTCACGCAGCGCATCGAACCACTTGACCAGCGAGTCGGGCCGCAGCTTGTTCCCGTTGAAGCATTTCGGGGCCAGCGCGCGCTGGCCGGCGATCCACTGCTGCATCTGACTGGCGCGATCGAGCCAGCCGTCCTTCAGGCGCGCCAGCTCGGCCAGCTGCGCGCGTTCGAGCCGCGCGATCAGTCCCGCCAGCGCTTCGTCCGGCATATCGCCCAGCATGCCGGCGCGGCGCACCAGTTCGCGCACCGACTGCTTGAGCGCGCCGACATCCTGCCAGCATCCCATCAGCGCGGCCAGCGCGCGGCTGTTCAAGGGGTAGACGTTCTGGCGCCAGTAGTCGTGCGCCGCATCCTCGAACAGCGCGTGTTCGTCGCTGACCAGTTCTTCGTCGAACAGGCTGCCGCTGTCGAACGCGTGTTCGCGCAGCATGCGCTGGCACCATGCGTCGATGGTGAAGATCGCAGCCTCGTCCATCGTCTCGGCGGCCAGGATCAGGCGGTGCGCCGCCTGCTGCCGTTCGGCGTGGCCCGGGTAGGCCGCGGCCAGGTCGGCCAGGTACGGGTCGTCGAGCTCGATCGTGCCGCGGAAAAAGGCGGCCGCTTCGACCAGCCGTTCGCGCACCCGGTTCGACAGTTCGCGCGTCGCCGCGCGGGTAAACGTCATGACCAGGATTTCGGCAGGCAGCAGCGCACGCTCGAAGCCCTCCTCGCCGCCGTGGCCGAGCACCAGCCGCAGGTACAGCGCGGCGATGGTCCAGGTCTTGCCGGTGCCGGCGCTCGCTTCGATCAGGCGCGAGCCGTGCAGCGGAAAAGTCAGAGCGTCAAGAGTGTGGCTCATGCCTGCTCCTGGTCGAGCGCGGCGATGGCGACCTGGGTGTCGAGCCAGTTCGCCAGCGGGCCATACAGCGCCTGCGCCGTTTCGAGCCATGCGCCGCCGGCGCTGAGCGCGGCGAAGTCGGGCCACAGGCGCGCCAGGCACAGGTCCTCGACCTCGCCCGAGATCTCGAAGCCGCCGTCATAGGCGGTGCGGGCGTCGCCGCCGCCCAGCAGCGCCAGCGCGCTCTTGCAGGCGGTCGGCAACGGCTGGTCCAGGTTTTGCCGCCACAGCGCAACCAGCGCCGCCAGCTCGGCGCGCGCGGCGCCGGGATCGAGCGGCGCCATCGTCACGATCGCGTCGCGCGCCACCAGGTAGCCGGAGACCGGATGCCCGGCCGCGGCCGCGGCCAGCTGGCGCAGCCATGGGCCGATCAGCTTGTCGCCGCGCGCGCCGCCTTGCTTGTCGAGCACCTTGGACGATATCTGCATCAGCCACGCGGTCTCGTCGCCATTGGTGCGCAGCTTGTCGATCCAGTCGTCGAGTTCGATCTCGCCGAAGCGCAGGCTGACGGCCAGCTTGGGCGCCGTGGCCTGGAAACGCGCGCCCAGCGTCAGCCAGGCGGTACGCACCGGCACCAGTCCCTCGATCAGCTGGTCCTGCCACTTGCGACCGATCAGGCCGATCGGCAGCACGCCTTCGCGCGCCAGCCGCCCGGCGCGCGCCGCCAGGCTGGCGCGCACCTGGCCGATTTCTTCGGGCGGGCCGCCGTCGTCGAGCAGGCTGTCCTCGAGGAAGTAGCGTTCCAGCGCGTCGAGCGAGAACGGCTCTTCGTCCTGGCCCAGCGCTGCGGCGTCGGCGAACCGGACGCCGAGCCGGCGCCGGAAGAAGTAGCGCGCCGGCTGCTTCAGGAAGTTCGCCAGTTCGGCCAGCTTCAGGCGGTATTCGCCCTCCAGTTCGAACGGCGGCAAGGCGGCATCGTCGGCGGCGCCGGCGGCCGCGTGGGCGGCACGCCATTCGCCGGCGTAGGTCGTCAGTCCGCCCTGCTCGAAGTAGCGCCGGCTGAACGGCTGCAGCGCATGCTCGGTCGTCATCGCATCGAGCTCGAGCTCCCAGCCGGCCGCCAGGTAGTCGCGCAGTTGCGACACCAGCACCGAGGCCGGCTGCTCGCTGTTGTCGCGCACATTGCGTCCGACCCAGCTGATGTACAGCTTGTCGCGCGCGGCCAGCACCGCTTCGAGCATCAGGTAGCGGTCGTCGTCGCGGCGCGAACGGTCGCCCGGGCGCGCCATGCCGGGCAACGCCAGCAGGTCGAAATCGGCCTGGCGCGCCCGGCGCGGGAAGTCGCCGTCGTTCATCCCCAGCAGGCAGACCACACGGAACGGCACCGCGCGCATCGGCATCAGGCTGCAGAAGGTCACGCCGCCGGAGACGAACTGGTGGTTCAGGGTCGGCTCGTCGAGCGCGCCGAGCCAGGCTTCGCGCAGCACCGCGAGCGGCACCGCTTCGGTGAATTCGGCGTTGTCGCAGGTCTCCAGCCAGTTTTGCAGCGCATCCTGCAGCTGGCCGAGGGTCAGGCGGTCGGCTTCGTCGGAAGCGTCGAAGAACGCCGCCAGCAGCGCGCGCGCCTGTTCGCCCCATTCGGCCGGGGTGCGCTGCTGCGCCAGGCTGGCGCGCCACGCCAGCAGGGTTTCGACCAGTTGGGCCAGCGAGCCGGCCAGCGCGGCGTCCAGGCCGCCCACTTCGGCGTACGGCTCGATGTCGTGGAAGTTGGCGCCGGCGCCGCTGGCATACCCGAGCAGCATGCGGCGCACCCCGAAGATCCAGGCGTTCTGCTCGCCGGCCGAGCCGAGCCCGAGTCCGTTGCGATGCTCCTGGTCCAGGCCCCAGCGCACTCTGGCTCCCTCGATCCACTGGCCCAGCGTCGGCAGGTCTTCTGCGTCCAGCCCGAAGCGCGCGGCCAGCGCCGGCACATCGAGCAGGTCGCGCACCTCGCTCTGGCGGCAGCGCTGCCGGGGCAGGCGCAGCAGCCACTCGAGCGCCACCAGCAGCGGATTGACGCTGCGGTCCTTGACGTCGCCGATTTCGAACGGGATGAAGCGCGCGTCGCTGCGCTTGTGCTGCTCGAACACCGCGTGGATCGCGGCCGAGAAGGTGTCGATGTCGGGCACCATCACCACCACGTCGCGCGGGCGCAGCGCCGGCGCCGAGCCCTCGGCGAACCACGACAGCAACTGGTCGTGCAGCACCTCGACTTCGCGCTGCACGCTGTGGGCCACATGGAATTCGATCGAGCGGTCGGCCGCATCCGGCACGCTGCGCGGGTGTTCGCCAAGGGGCAGCAGGTCGCGCACCGCCGCCTGCACTTGCGCGAGCAGGGTGTCGCCCTCGCCTTCGCTGAACAGGTCGATCCGCAGGTTCTCGAAACGGCCCTCGGCCTCGCTGTCGAACTCATCGAGCATGCGCACGAAGTCGCGCCCTTGCCGGCCCCAGCTCGCCAGCAACGGATGGCTGTGGGCGTGCAGTTCTTCCAGCGCAATGGCGGACAGGTCGACCCCGCCGCGCGGTGGCTGGCGCTTGCGCCTGGCCCCCAGCAGTTCGCGCCCTTCGATGATGTCGCCCCAGTAGAACCGGCACGGATTGGGCACCGCCAGCAGCACCTGGCAATGGCGCGACAGCGCGGCGACCGCCTGCAAGGTCTGGTACGGCAGCGCCGAGATGCCGAACAGGACCACCCGCCGCGGCAGGCGCCCGGCCGCCGCCGCGCCCTGTTCGCTGGCGCGCACGAATTCCCTGTGGATGGTGGCGCGGCCGGACTGGCGCAGCGGCGCCGGCAGGCTGTCGTTGACCGCGCGCCAGAGCTGCGCCTGCCAGCGCTGCTCAAGGGGCAGCGGCGTGGTCTCGCCGCGCGCGCCGCGCAGCTGGTCGCGCCCGGCGGCCCAGTCGTCCAGCCAGTCGGCCCGGTATACCTGGTACTGGTCGAACAGGTCGGACAGGCGTTCGGCCAGCTGCAGCCGGCGTTCCGGATCGCCGTCGCCGAGGAAGTGGCGCAGCGGCTGGAACCCGGCCTCAGGCAGCAGCGCCGGCAGCAATCGCATCAGGCGCCAGGTCAGCGGCGCCTTGTCGAAGGGCGAACGCTGCGGCACCCGCTCGCGCCCCAGCATGCCGCGGTAGGCCTCCCACAGGAAGCGCGCCGGCAGCGCCACCCGGGTCGCCGCGCACACGCCGATTTCCTCGGCCAGCGCGATCTTGAGCCACTCGGCCACCCCGTTCGACTGCACCAGGATGATCTCCGCCTCGAGCGGGTCGAGCGGATGATTGCGCAGCCAGCCGAACAGCGCGGCGCGCAATTGCTCCATCTGGTTACCGTGCAGGATGAGAAGGCCGGGTGTGACGGGAGATGCCATGGTGTTCCGATAATTGGCCGGGTCGGCAGCGCCACAGCATACTATTTTTAGGCCGCCGGCGGTAGGGTCGCCGCTCAGCCCGGGGCGGGCTGGCCCAGCTCCAGCGCCATGCGTTCGGCCAGNNTCGAGCCGATGGCACAAGTGGGCGAAGTCCATCGCGCCGACCGCGCGCGCCGAGGCCTTCATCCTGTGTCCGAGGTCGGCGCAGCGCTCGATGTCGGCGCGTCCGAGCGCCTCCCTGACGTCGGCCAGTCCGTCGCGCGCGGCGTCGAGGAACATGAAAGCGTACTTGCGCATCTTGTCGTGATTGCCGCCGAAGGTGAGCGCCAGCGCCGCCATGTCGAGCATGCCGCCAGGCTCGCCGGCGCCGGCCGCCTGGGCCGCTGCGGCCGGCGCGACCGGCGCGGCCTCGCTGGCGCGCGGCGCGCGCCTGCCCAGCCAGCAGGCGATCACGTCGAACAGCAGGTTCGGCGAAGTCGGCTTGGTGACGAATTCGTTCATCCCCGCCGCCAGCGCGTGGGCCTGGTCGTCGCGGCCCGCATTGGCGGTCATCGCGATCACCACCGAATCGCGCAGGCGCGGATCGGAGCGGATCATGCGGGTGGTCTCGAAGCCGTCCATCACCGGCATCTGCAAGTCCATCAGCACCACGTCGAAGCGGCGCCGCAGCATCAGGTCGATCGCCTCCTTGCCGTTGTTGGCGACGACCACGGTGGCGTTGGCTTCCTCCAGCAGTTCCTGGCCCACCTGCTGGCTGAACACATTGTCCTCGACCAGCAGGATGCTGGCGCCGGCGATCTGGTCCAGCACCGCCTGCGCCACCGGCTCCGGCCCGGCGCGCATGAAGCTGACGCCATTGCCGAGGCGCGCGGTAAACCAGAACGTGCTGCCGACTCCGGGAACGCTTTCCACCCCGACCACGCCGCCCATCAGTTCGACCAGCTGCTTGCTGATCACCAGTCCCAGCCCGGTGCCGCCGTATTTGCGGGTGGTCGACGGGTCGGCCTGGTGGAACGACTTGAACAGGTCGCCCACCTCGGCCGCGCTGATCCCGATCCCGCCGTCCCGCACTTCGAAGCGCACCACGGTTTCGTTGTCGGACTCCTGCAGCGCAAAGGCGCGGATGCGCACCACCCCGTCCTCGGAGAACTTGATGGCGTTGCCGGCGAAGTTGAGCAGCACCTGTTCCAGCCGCAGCGGGTCGCCGCGCAACTGGCGCGACAGGCCGGGCGCGAGGTCGAATTCGAGCGTCAGGCGCCTGTTGGCGGCCGCCTCGCCCAACTGGTGCGCGATGTTCTGCATCAGCGTGCCGAGCGCGAAATCGAGCACTTCCAGGTCAAGCTTGCCGGCCTCGATCTTCGAAAAATCGAGGATGTCGTTGATGATCCCGAGCAGGTGCTGGCTGGAGTGATAGATCTTTTCGAGGTAATCGCGCTGCTTCGGGCTGGTCACCGACTTGAGCGCCAGGTGCGACATTCCGATGATGCTGTTCATCGGCGTGCGGATTTCGTGGCTCATGTTCGACAGGAAGTTGCTCTTGGCGAGGTTGGCGGCGTCGGCCTGCGCCTTCAGCTTGTGCAGTTCGGTCACGTCGGTCGACAGGCCGATCACCGCGCTCACTTCGCCGGCCTGCATCACCGGCACCTTGACGGTCCAGAACTGGCGCACCTCGCCATCGAGCTGGGTGAACTGGGACTGGCCGGCCAGGTGCGCGCCTGTTTCGAACACCTCGCGGTCCTGCTGCCAGTAGGTATCGGCGATAGCGGCCGGCAGCACGTCGCGATCGAGCTTGCCGATCACCTCGTGCGGCTCGCGCCCCATCGCTTCGGCGGTCCTGGCGTTGATGTAGGTGTAGCGCCGCTCGCGGTCTTTCATGTAGACGTGCGCTTCGACGCTGTCGAGCACCGTATCGAGCAGCACGCGCTGGTCGACGGCGGTGCGGCGCGACCAATACAGGGTGAAGAACAAGGCGTACATCAACATGCTGCCGACCAGCCCGATCGCCATGGCGGCAAACGGGAAAATCCGGTCGAAGCGGTTGTACAGGCCGGACTTGGGCATGCTGAAGCGGGCCTTCCACACGCCGCCGTTGAAGTCGACCGGCAGCACCGCCTCGAATCTCGGGCCGGGCCGCGCGCCGGCGTCGAACAGCAGCCGGTCGCCGGCGCGGATGTCGATTTCCTGACCCGATCGGGCACCCGTGCCAGCGGCGTACAGCGCCAGTTCGAGGCCGGGCACCGCGAGCTGCCCGAGCACGCCCTGCACCAGCGCCGGCACGCCGAACCCGACGCCGACCGAACCGAGGTAGGCGGCACGCCGCGCGGCGACGTCGGCCAGCGCGGCGCCCTTGCGGTAGACCGGCAGCCGGATCCCCATGCCGATGTGCGGGCGCGGCCTGGACACGCTGACCGGCACGCCGGAAGAACTGAGCCGGCCGGTGTCGCGCGCCAGTTCGAGCGCGCGGGCGACGGCCGGATCGCCGGCGAGGTCGACGCCGAACTTCTCGGCCATCGGCAGCATCGGTTCTATATAGGTAAGTACCTCGTACCTGTCGCGCCGGCCCGGCGGCACGATCGCGAACCCGGGATAGCCGGCCGGATCGATGCTGCGGTCGGCGCGCACCGCGCCGATAAAGGCGTCGCGCCCGGCGTCCTCGAGCGCGGCGGCAAACGACACCAGTTCGATTGCCGGGAAATGGCGTGGGATGTCGAGCGCCTGCACGTAACGGTGGAACTGCAGGCGCGTGAGCGGGCGTTCGGCGGCCTCGAACAGCGCGGCCATGCCGCGCACCAGCTCGTTGAACGTGGTCAGGCGCGCCGCCATCGCCGACTGGGCGCCGCGCGCGATGCCGTTGAAGCGCTGGCGCGCGTCGTCCTCGACGGTCCTGGCCGCGGCCGCGTACAGGCCGGCCCCGACCAGCATCGAAATGGCCAGCCCGGCTCCCCAGAACATGCGGCGCGCCGGACCGTTGCCGGTCACCGTGCCGCCGATGCTGCGCGTGATCGCTTGCGTCATTGTCGTACCTTGTCCCGAGGCCGGCTGGCGCCTTCAGCGCCGCCTGTACTTCCGCGCACCTACTGTTGCCAAGCATACTATTAATGGCGGAAGGAAACCATCGCCGTGTCAAATTTGCACACGGATTTCGACGCCGCTTGTGGCGCCATCGGATTGCTGATAGGGGAAGCGGCGCGCGGCGGCGCCAGGCGGAAGATTCGAGGCAGGCTGGAACCTAGTGCAGGGGCGGCCGGCAAGGCCGGCGCAATCCTGGACTATGCGCTGCGCATCGGGCGAACACGCGCCGCCGGCCAGATGGCCCGGCGGCGCGCCCGGTTCACGATGCAAGCCGCTGTGCGTACACCGCGTGGTAGGTGTCCTCCACCTCGACGTACAGCGCCACCGCCTTTTCGATGCCGATCTGGACCGGCTCGCCGAGGCGGGTGGTCACCACGCCGGCGCGCCGCAGCAGGCGCTCGAAGGCGGTGGTGGTGACCGTCACGAAACGCTCGATGCCGTTGCGGCGGCCGTAGTGGATCATCTCGCCGAACGACTCCATCGTGATTTCCGAGAAACCGAAGCGCGAATTGGGGTCGGTCTCGATGGCGAACCGGCTCAGTTCCCAGATCCGCTCATCGTGCGGCGCTTCCTCGCCATGCAGCAGTTCGGCGAACGAATCCTTCAGCATATACGGGCCTTCGGTGGGCAGCAGGCGCCAGCAGCCGCGCAGGTTGCCGGCACCCGGTTCGCGGATCATCATGTAGTAGGGATCGAGCGCGTCGTAGCCGTCGATTTCCATGCCGCTCAGGACCGGCACTTCCCAGCCGAGGCGATCCTTGAACACCTTGGCGCGCAGTTTGTGCATCTCCCACAGATCCCGCGATTTGAAGTCCTTGCGTGCTGCGATTTGGATGTTCATGGTCATTTCAGTGCCTCGCTCTCTTGGAAAAGTTATGCAACGTGCATGTAGAATCCGGCAAATATGGAATTTGCATAACTAGTAAATGTAATAGCTGGAAAGCAAGGACGGAGGGTGGAATACTGCAGATATTTGCCTTGCGAGGGAATCGACATGGACCAGGATTACAATTTCCAGATGGTGGCGGAGAACCAACCGGTGTCGTACGCGGCGAACGATCCATGCAACCCGCCGCCCCAGGCATCGGGCCGGATCGGCCTGCGCCAGTTCCGGATCAGCAAACGCGAGAGCCAGGCCACGTTCTGGGCCCGCTTCGGCGTGACGCAGTCGAGCGGCAGCCGGTTCGAGACTGGCCTGGGGGTGCCGCCCCCGGTCGCGATCCTCGTCAAGCTCTACCTCAACGGCAAACTCAGCGATGGGGATCTTCTGGCGTGATGATCCCCAGCGCGATCGCCTTGACCAGCGCCTGCTGCCGGGTGTTGACGTTGAATTTCTGGCGGATGTTCGAGATGTGGAAATTGATGGTGGCTTCGGCGCAATCGGTGATGCGCGAGATTTCCCACGACGATTTGCCGGCCATCACCCATTTGATCACCTCGAGCTCGCGCTTGGTCAGGTGCGGCACCGTCGCGGCCGCGCTGTGCGCCTTGATGTACTTGAGCGACGACTCGAACACGTAATCGCGCACCAGCGACAGGTCCGCCATGTAATGGATCAAGAGGTCGTTGAACTGCTGGCCCGGTTTCAGGTCGGCGGCAAAGCTGATCAGGCCGACCTCGCCGTCGCAGCCGTGGATCGGAAACGTAATGCCGGAGCGGATCCCGAAGTGGCTGGCCTCTTCGTACAGCTCGCCTTGATCGTGCGCCCTGAATGTTTCCGGCTCCCACACGATGGGCAGCACGCTGCCCAGGCAATGGCGTACCGTCGGATCGACGTAATACAGCTTCTTGGAATCGTAGTGCTCGCGCCAGTCGTTCGAATAATTACTATGCAGAAATGAAGATTCCAGGGAGGCATGCTTGGAAGGCACCACGCCGTACAAGACCGAGTCGAAACCCAGCCCGCGCGCGACCTCGAACAGGGACGCGCTCCAGGCCGCTTCGGAATTGCTGTTAGTAAGTTTCATCAGTTGACTGAGATCAACCATATCCCCTCCATGACCCAGACCGGGCAGCAGCGACCATGTGTCATGAAAACGGCGTTGACATAATTAGATCCTAGTTGACTTTTTATCAAAACTCAATCACGAAATGCTACCAGCCTGAAATATTTTCACCTGCGGTCGAGGGCGCCGCCGCACGGCCGCCATGGGCCTGAAGATTCCGATAGGAAACTGAATTTTGCTTGCCAAAATTGCATGTGGCTGGCGCGCAACGGTGGGCGACGATCTGCGGCATGGATGGGCGGTGACCACTCGCTGCAGTGCCGTGCGCCAAGGAAATTTTATTTCCGGTATCCTACGCGAAATTTTGTGGCGTTTAATTGTGTTATTACCAACATCGACGGGTACTTAGTTTGCAGTCGTTAAATTTTTTCGACTTGAGCGCCCACGAGAGTAGTATCTTTCAGCGGTCTACGATGTCACAATTGAACGGCGAACGCACCCCAACAGGTCCTGTCTATACGTGCAGATCCCAAAAGTATTACTTGTCAACGATGACGCAGCGAGCCTGTTCGCGCTCGAAAGCCTGCTCATGGGCGCGCCGCACGACTACCAACTGATCACCGCCAGTTCCGGGCATGAGGCGCTGCGCCAGGTATTGAGGCACGAATTCGCCGTGATCCTGCTCGACGTGAACATGCCAGGCATGGACGGCTTCGAAACCGCCGACGCGATCCATTCGCACCCGCGCTCAAGCGCGGTGCCGATCATTTTCATCACCGCCCATTACGCCGACGAAATGCATCGGCTGCGGGCCTACCAGAAGGGCGCGGTCGATTACCTGTTTACCCCGGTCATCCCGCAAATCCTGCAGACCAAGGTGGCGGTGTTCGTGTCGCTGACCCGGAACAACCTGGAACTGGTCGCCAAGACCGAAGAGCTGTCCAGGCTGTACCAGGACCTGGGGGTGCAGCGCCTGCAGGACCTGGAGCGCATCAACGGCGAACTCGAACTCGAAGTGGCCGAACGCAAGCTGGCCGAGCAGCGCGCCCACGAACTGTCGATCCGCGATGCGCTGACCGGGCTGGTGAACCGGCGCGCGCTGATCCAGCAACTGGAGCACGCGGTCGCCTATGCCGACCGCCATCACAGCGAGTTCGCGCTGCTGTTCCTCGACCTCGACAAGTTCAAGCGCATCAACGACACGCTCGGCCACGAAGCCGGCGACGAGCTGCTGCGCCAGGTCGCCGCGCGCCTGCTGGCGGCGGTGCGGGTGTCGGACGTGGTGGCGCGTCTTGGCGGCGACGAATTCGTGGTGCTGCTCGAAGGCGCCGGCGCCTCGGACAATGCGGCCCGGGTGGCGCGCAAGATCGAGCAGGCCAACCTGCAGCCGTACCGGATCGGCGGGCGCCATGTGCACACCTCGTCCTGCATCGGCATCGGCCTGTATCCGCAGGACGGCGGCAGCGCCGCGCTGCTGATGCGCAACGCCGACACCGCGATGTACCACGCCAAGCAGCACAAGCGCGGCAGCATCGAATACTTCCGCGAAGAGCTCAACGCGCGCGAGGTCGAACGCGCCCGCTGGGTGGCCGAGCTGCAGCAGGCGCTCTGCGCCGGCGAACTCGAACTGCACTACCAGCCGAAGGCCGACGTCGGCACCGGCGCGCTGAGCGGGGTCGAGGCGCTGCTGCACTGGCGCCATCCAAGCCTCGGCCTGCTGGCCGCGGCGGACTTCCTGCCGCACGTGGCCGACCGCCAGCTGCTCGAACAAGTCACCGAATGGACCATCGGCGCGGCCTGCGCCCAGGCCGCGCGCTGGCGCAAGGCGACGCTGCCGCTGGCCGGGCTGGCGGTGTCGGTCAACCTGGCTGCGATCTGCCTCCAGCCGTCGCTGGCCGAGCGGGTCGAGGCGCACCTGGCCACCTGCGCCCTGCCCGGCGACGGGCTCGAACTCGAAATTGCCGAATCCCTGCTGGTGGGCGCCGACGACGTGGGCCCGGTGCTGGCAGCCCTGCGCGCGGCCGGAGTGCGCCTGGCGGTCGACCATTTCGGCAGCGCCGGCGCCTCCCTGACCACCCTGCGCGACCTGCCGTTCGACACGCTCAAGATCGACTGCGCCTTCGTGCGCGACATCGGCACCGAAGGCGGCCGCGACATGGTCGCGGCGATCATCCACCTGGCGCGCGCGCTCGGCCTGTCGGTGCTGGCACAAGGCGTCGATACCGAGCAGCAGCTCGACGCGCTGCGCACGCTCGGCTGCGACCAGTTCCAGGGCGCCCTGTGCCACCAGCCGGTGCCGGCGGCGGCGATGCCTGACCTGGTGCGCGGCGCGTCTGCCGAGAACCCCATTTCCACGAGCCGCAATTCCGATCCGGCCACCCCTTCCACTCCCAAAAAACGAGGACAACGTCGATGAATAACATGAGCGATTTCATTGAGGAGCTTGACGCAAAGCTCCTGCTCTCCACGCTGATGGCGTTAAAAAAAGGCGACTTCACCGCGCGCATGCCGTCCGACTGGACCGGCGTGGCCGGCAAGATCGCCGACACCCTCAACGAGATCATCGAGACCAAGGAGAAGATGGTCAAGGCGGTGACCGAAGTGTCGCGCGTGGTGGGCCGCGAAGGCCGCCTGACGCAGCGCGCCGCGGTGCCGAACGTGGCCGGCGGCTGGGCCACCATCATCAGCTCGGTCAACACCCTGATCGACGACCTGGTGCGCCCGACTACGGAAATGGCGCGCGTGATCGGCGCCGTGGCGAAGGGCGACCTGTCCCAGACCATGGCGCTGGAAGTGGACGGCCATCCGCTCAAGGGCCAGTACCTGCGCGCGGCGACCACCGCGAACACGATGGTGGAACAGCTTTCCTCGTTCTCCTCGGAAGTGACGCGGGTGGCGCGGGAGGTGGGTACCGAGGGCAAGCTCGGCGGCCAGGCGCAGGTAAAGGGCGTGGCCGGAACCTGGAAGGACTTGACCGACTCGGTCAACTCGATGGCGGGTAATCTGACGTCCCAGGTGCGTAACATCGCCGAGGTGACCACTGCGGTGGCGAACGGCGACTTGTCGAAGAAGATCACGGTCGACGTGCGCGGCGAGATCCTGCAGCTGAAAGACACCATCAACGTGATGGTGGACCAGCTGCGTTCCTTCGCCTCCGAAGTGACGCGGGTGGCGCGCGAGGTCGGCACCGAGGGCAAGCTGGGCGGCCAGGCCTACGTGCCGGGCGTGGGCGGCACCTGGAAGGACTTGACCGATAACGTGAACTTCATGGCCTCGAACCTTACCGGCCAGGTGCGAAACATTGCGGCGGTGACGACGGCGGTGGCGAACGGCGACCTGTCCAAGAAGATCACGGTGGACGTGAAGGGCGAGATTCTCGAGCTGAAGAACACGATTAACGTGATGGTGGACCAGTTGTCCTCGTTCGCATCCGAGGTGACCCGGGTGGCGCGCGAGGTGGGTACCGAAGGCAAGCTGGGCGGCCAGGCGCAGGTGAAGGGCGTGGCGGGTACCTGGAAGGACTTGACCGACTCGGTGAACTCGATGGCGGGCAACCTTACCGGCCAGGTGCGTAACATCGCGGACGTGACGACCGCGGTGGCGAACGGCGACTTGTCCAAGAAGATTACGGTAGACGTCAAGGGCGAGATCCTGGAACTGAAAAACACCATCAACGTGATGGTGGACCAATTGAACTCGTTCGCCTCCGAGGTGACCCGGGTAGCGCGCGAGGTCGGTACCGAGGGTAAGCTTGGCGGCCAGGCCAACGTGCCGGGCGTCGCGGGTACCTGGAAAGACTTGACCGACGGCGTCAACTCGATGGCGGGCAACCTCACCGGCCAGGTGCGAAACATCGCCGACGTGACAACCGCNNACCATTAACGTAATGGTGGACCAATTGTCCTCGTTCGCGTCGGAAGTGACGCGGGTGGCGCGCGAGGTCGGTACCGAGGGCAAGCTGGGCGGCCAGGCGTACGTGCCGGGCGTGGGCGGTACCTGGAAGGACTTGACCGATAACGTGAACTTCATGGC
>CXWL01002003.1_pt1 | contig 20329 bp, 21 predicted proteins | sample 590931 | NCBI WGS metagenome assembly CXWL01 (sample SAMEA3498368, study PRJEB10139) | groundwater metagenome | biome: water well; material: biofilm material | place: Germany | collected 2015-04-27 | reverse complement strand
GATGGCGACGATGACTTTGGCATTTCTCATACCGACCAAATGTTGGATCGCGCCAGAGATACCGCAAGCGATGTACAGATCAGGAGCAACGACTTTACCCGTCTGACCAACCTGATGAGCATAGGTGATGTAGCCGCCGTCTACAGCCGCGCGGGATGCGCCGACTGCGCCACCGAGCAACTGTGCGAGTTCAGTAACCAAAGCAAAGCCCTGCTGGGCGCGCCAGGCTTCGGCTTGCTTCTCGTCCATGCCTGCGGGCGGAGTGAGGGATGGGTTGTTCGAAACGCCACGTCCGCCAGAGACGATGACGCCTGCATCGCCGAGGTTTACCGCGCTTTCAGAAGCGGAGTAGCCTTCCACGGTAGATTTTGCTTCGCCAGCAGCGGCGACTTTTGTGATCGTGCCGCTCTTGCCTTCTTCGCGGTTCGGTTTCGGGAAAGCACGTCCGCGGATGGTTGCCATAACGGGCTTGCCAGAGCACACAGTCTTTTCCAAAACTTTGCCTTCGTAAATGGGACGGGTGGCAACAAATGATTCGCCGTTCACTTCGAGAGCTGAAACATCGGTAAGCACGCCTGTGTTCAAATCCACAGCCGACATGGCGGCCATTTCACGGGTACGAGCAGTCGTCGGAAACAGGATCAGGTTCGGGCTTTGGGAAGAGGCGGCTGCGGCGAGCGAAGCGAGTGTGGAGGCATACATCTCAGCGCGGTAATCTGTCAGCGAGGCATCATCCGCAACGAGGACTTCATCCGCGCCATATTCAATAGCAGCTTTCGCTACTTCATCCACACCAGCGCCGAAGACCAACGCGACGGCTGTGCCAAAACTTTTTGCGAGGCCGAGCGCTTCCCACGAGGCGGGCTGCACTTCGCCTTTGAAGTGATCGATATACACAAAAGTTTTCATAGCACTTTCTCCGCGATGATTTTGTCGGCAAGTTTTTCGGCGATCTCGGCGGGGGTTTCGCCAGTGATCATTTCGGTGGCGGTTTCCTGCGCGGGCGGGTTCATCAACTCGGTGCGGGTCACGATGGGGGCGGGGGCAGTTGCGCCGAGGTCACTCAACGACCAAACGGGGATGGTGGCTTTCGACGCTTTGCGGATGCCCATGAACGACGGGTAGCGCGGCTCGCCAATGCTTTGCACGACGCTCAACACCGCGGGTAGATTCGCCTTCATGGATTGTCTGCCTTCTTCGAGGACTCGTTCAACGGTCACCCCCTGCGGGGACGATGCGCTTCCACCGTCGACTTTGATCTGGCCTGCCAACCCAAGCATTGGCCACCCGAGGACTCTGGCTGTTTGCGCAGGGGTCAGCCCCGCACCATTGTCCAGTGTCTGCCGACCGAAGACAACCATATCCGCGCCGCCGATCTTTTGGATCGCCGCCGCAAGCATTTTTGCCGCGCCGACAGTATCGAGGTTTTCGAGAGCCGCATCTGAGACGAGGATGGCTTCATCCGCGCCCATGGCGAGGGCATGTTTGAGCGCGTCTCTCGCGGACTCAGGTCCGATGCACAAGGCTGTGACCGTGCCGCCCGCGGCTTCCTTCTGCTGAAGCGCGCCTTCGACTGCGTACTCGTCGAACGGGTTGATGACCAGCGGCGCGTCCCCCCAGGATACCTGCCCGACCTTACCATCCCCTGTGGGGACGGCTTTTACTTTCGCCTCCGAGTCAGGGACTTGCTTGATACATGCAATGATTTTCAAGATGTACTCCTTGTAGAAATTCTTTTTACCACGAAGGGTTACAAAGTGTCACGAAGGTTTAATGCTTTTCCTTTGTGTACCTTTGTGACACTTTGTGGTTTTATTTTTTATCCTAAATACGCCATCACCACCAAAACATCCATTCCCACAACTGCCACAATGCCGATCAGGCTGAAAATCTTTTGCTCAACTTCCCAGCCCTTGCGGTTTTTCAATCGCATGAGGAAGAACTCTTTGAACGGCATGGGAGAGCGGGTGAGGCTGTTGTAAAGGTCTTGATAATATTTTTCTGTGTTGAACCACAGCCTGAAGGTGTTCGAGAGGAAGATCAGGCTGAAAAGAAGGAAGGCGAGTAGAAATCCGAGGGGAGGTTGTTGAAGGGAAAGCATCATTTGAAACTTGATTGGCTGATGATCTTGCCAGTTTTCAAGTCCAATTCGCAGAAAAGACCATCGGTGGTGAAGGTGGAAAGGGTGAAATCTTCATTCAGTTTTATGCGTGTATAGAGGGATCGCGATTCTGGTTTCTCCGCCTTCCAAACGACGGTTCCATCTGGAGTGACAAGATATAGATTGGATTCTTTGAATGGGAATCCACTGTGGTTTTCAAGGATGATATTCCCATCGCTTGTTTGGATCGTTTTTTCGATATGGGTAAAGAGAGGTCGGATTTCCATAAATTTTATCCTTGCGCCATGCTATGGAGGGGGAGTCCATGCGTGAATTTCTCGGTCTGATATTTTCGTATTATATCCCAATACTTACAAACCTACCGCTCGGTAGGGAGATTTGGACAGACTTTCCTGTAGAATAAAAAAAGCCCGACGCGTTTTCGATGTGCGTCGGGCTAGGGGATGGGATGGTCATCCGTCATTTCTCTTGAACTCCCATGTTGCTGAGTTCATCCGGGCTGTATTGGGCAACGAACAAATCCGAGCCAGCCAGGGCGAGCAATAGCAAGGTGACCACTACTGCGAGTACAAACATGATACAACTCCTTTCTTTGATAAATACTATAACGATTCCTGGAGACAAAAGATACATCCCCTATCAGTACTGTAATGGAATCACAATACATTTTTGAAAGGGACGAAAAGATAACGAATGATCGATCAATTTTGTTCCGTCCTTATTGACATTCCAATTATTTGAGATAAAATACAACCCGCCAACAAAATGACATGCCGAAGTGGCGGAATTGGCAGACGCGCTACGTTCAGGGCGTAGTGAACTTACGTTCATGAGGGTTCAAGTCCCTCCTTCGGCACTACAATCGAGACCTGCTTAGGCGGGTCTCTTTTTGTTTTGTGTATGGCTACAGGGAGTTTTTGTCACAGAGTTCACAGAGGAAAAAGAGGTGATGGGTTTTCTCAAAAACTCTGTGGCTTCTGCGGCTGTTGCGTGGCTCGGGTATAGAGCAAAAGTTTCGGTAAATTTCTACAACAACCATCTAACGCAAAGGCGCAAAGCATTAAATTCTTGGCGTCTTTGCGGCTTGGCGTTAAAGCTCCCGACAGTTTTGCGCTATATCCGTGGCTCTCTGCGGCACAGAAAATAGACAGGGGTGGTATAATTGCACTATAAATAAGAGCTTCTTTCATCTAATGCGGACACGAAGTTTCCCCCCATCTTCGTGTCTTTTTATGCCAGTTTGACGATTTTTTCCACATTGAAGGACACTTTATGGCTGAAGAAAATGTGATCGCAGGAAATATCGAGATCGTTGATATTGACGCCCAGATGCGCTCTGCATACCTTGATTACGCCATGAGCGTGATCGTGGCGCGCGCGCTCCCAGACGCCCGTGACGGCTTGAAACCCGTCCACAGGCGTATTTTATATGCCATGCACGAGTTAGGCATGCGCTCCAATTCTTCCTACAAGAAGTCTGCGCGTATTGTGGGTGAAGTGTTGGGTAAATACCATCCGCATGGCGATTCAGCAGTCTATGAGTCCATGGCGCGCATGGCGCAGGATTTCTCTCTGCGTTACCTGCTGGTGGATGGTCAGGGTAACTTCGGCTCGGTGGATGGCGACGCGCCCGCGGCCATGCGTTATACCGAGGCGCGCCTGCAAAAAATGGCCGAGGAATTACTCGCCGACCTTGAAAAAGACACTGTGGACTTTGGTCCCAACTTTGATGACTCTCTTGAAGAGCCGCTCGTCCTGCCTGCGCGTCTGCCGAATCTTTTATTAAACGGTTCATCGGGTATTGCGGTGGGGATGTCTACCAACATCCCGCCGCAGAACCTGCGCGAATTGACGGGCGCGATCAATCACCTGATCGATAATTACGACACGATCGAAGATGTTACTGTTGACGACTTAATGAAGTTCGTTATCGGGCCTGATTTTCCCACGGGCGGAATCATCGTCGGAACAGAGGGAATTCACTCGGCATACGGAACAGGCCGAGGTCGAATCGTGATGCGCGGCGTCGCTCATATCGAAGAGACCAAGGCTGGGCGTTATTACATCAACATTACGGAGATCCCGTACCAGGTCAATAAATCCACGTTGATCGAGCGCATTGCTGAATTGGTGCGTGATGGCAAGATCGACCAGATCTCAGACCTGCGGGATGAATCTGACCAGCGCGGCATGAGCATCATCATCGAGTTGAAGCGCGGCGCGCAGCCGAAGAAGGTGTTGAACCAGCTTTATAAATATACGGCTTTGCAGTCCACGTTTGGTGTGCAAATGCTCTCGCTCGTGGACGGAGAACCGCGCACCCTGCCGCTCAAGCGCATGTTGCATATCTTCATCGAGCACCGCCAGACGGTCATCGTCCGCCGCACGAATTTTGAATTGGCGAAGGCGCGCGCCCGTCAGCATATTTTGGACGGCTACCTGATTGCGCTGAATAATATCGAAGCAGTCATCAAGACCATCCGCGAGGCCGAAGATGCGGATGTAGCCAAGGCCAGTTTGATGACGCGCTTCAAGCTAAGCGAGTTGCAGGCGCAGGCCATTTTGGATATGCAGTTGCGCCGTCTTGCCGCTTTGGAACGCTGGAAGATCGAGGAAGAACACAAGCAGGTTCAAGCGACGATTGAATATCTTGAAGACCTGCTTGCTCATCCAAAGAAAATCCTCGAGCTTATTAAATCTGAATTGATCGAGCTGACCGAGAAATACGGCGATGACCGCCGCACGCGTATTGCCGCAGACGCAAAAGAAGATATTCACGATGAAGACCTGGTGGCAGATGAATCCGTACTCATCAGCCTCACCGAGCGCGGATATATCAAACGTGTGGCTGCATCCGCATTCCGCTCACAAAGCCGCGGCGGGCGCGGTGTGATGGGGCACACCACCAAGGATGAAGACGAAGTGGTTATGCTCATCCCAGCCCGCACGTTGAACACGATGCTGTTCTTCTCGGATAAGGGCAAGGTGTATTCCGAGAAGGTCTATCAAATCCCTGACTCGGAACGCGCCACCAAGGGCATTCCATTGGTCAATGTCTTGTCGCTTGATCCGAACGAGAAAGTAACAGCGGCCATGGCTGTCGGCGCGTTCTCTGCGGATAGTTTCTGTATGTTGATGACGGGACGTGGCAAGATCAAGCGCGTGACGATGGAAGAGTTCGCTTCTGTCCGCCCCTCTGGCTTGATTGCCATGTCTTTGGAAGAGGGTGACCAGTTGGGTTGGGCGCGTCTCACCTCTGGCAAAGATGAGATCATCATCGTCACTGAAAACGGGCAGGCATTGCGCTTTAACGAAACCAAAGTCCGCTCGATGGGGCGGCAGGCTGCGGGCGTGCAGGGTATCAAACTCAAGAAGGATGACGCCGTCACAAGCATGGACGTCGTCGAGAAAGACGGCGCTTTGCTGATCATCACCACCAAGGGATTCGGCAAACAAACCCCACTGACCGATTACACAGCCAAGGGACGCGCAACGGGCGGTAACTTTACAATTGACCCCAAAGCCTTGAAAGAAGTTGGTAAGATCGCTGCGGCGCGCGTGGTTCAAAAAGATGACGATCTGACGATCATGACCTCCAATGGCGTGACCTTGCGCCTGAAAGTGAACGATGTCAAACAGTCTGGTCGTGCCACGCGGGGCGTGCATCTCATCAAGCCGCAGGAGAATGATGCAGTCGCATCCGTGGCGCGCATCGCCGCCGAAGACCTGAAAAAGGCGGGCGCGCAAATCGCCGAAAACGAAAAAGTGGAAGAACAGCCGAAACTGGTTTAAAACAAAATGGGCAAGGCTCAAAGCCCCGCCCATTTTTTATTTACCCTACGCAGTGCCGCTCACATCGTCCCGATGTCCTTCGGGAGGGAATCACGGTAGGTTGCATAGGTGACTTAAAACCCGATCTTGCCAGTTACCAGCAGGGTCAACGCGCCAATCACGCACACAGCCATGAACAACATCACAACGATTACAAAACGCTGAATGGGAGACATCCCCAAAATACGGGTTGGCCGTCCACTGGAATATTCCGTCCCTGCGGCGGGTTGGAACTTGGCTTCTTCATCAATGAATGGCTTGGCTGAAACTTCTTCCCGAAGATTATCAAACATGGTCACCTCGATTTTTCACGAGTATATCATGCCGCCGGGCGCAGGCTTACATCCCCAAAGCGGACGATCATGGAGTTGTCATGCAGGTCTTTCAGCCTCAAACTCCCATCGGATTCGAGGCCGTCCACCCTGCCAATGACTGGAACTTCGCCTCCTCCCTTAACTTCAACCTGCTCGCCGCGAAAGGCAAGCGCCTCCTCCCAGGCATCGATCAACTCATCCGAGCCGATCCGTTCGCGCCAGCGGATGAACGCAGTCAAAATGCTGAGCAAAATCTCTTCCCGTTTGGGTTCGTTTTCGAGCGCGTCTTCAAGGCTGGTGGCGGGGAATTGTAAAAACTCCGCAGGCGGTACAGATGACTTGTACACATTGATGCCCATGCCGATCACAAGCGAGTCCACATCTTCACCAGACCAAACTGACTCAACGAGAATGCCTGCTGTTTTTCTGCCATTCAACAAAATATCGTTCGGCCATTTGATCTGCGGGTTGAGTCCATGCTTGAGGCAGGATTCTGCTATTGAAAGCGCAGCCAGCCCCACGGTCCGCGAGAGATGCGGGCGCAGGGGCGCGGCGGGGCGCAGGATCAAACTAACAGCCAGGGCGCTGCCTTTTGGGGTGAACCATCTTCGGTTGAGTCTGCCGCGTCCCTGCGTCTGTTCATCCGCCACTACAATGGATAAATCCTTTGCGCCCTCCGTTGCCCACGCCAGCGCTTCATCGTTGGTGGAGCCGATGGAATCAAACCAGCGCAAGCCGCCGAGATTTAATTTGGAAAGGGATTTTTTGAGGGAGGATTCGTTCATGGGGAAACATTCCGTCATTGTGAGGGCGTTCTTGTACTTTGCCCTCGCAATGACGGNNTTCTTGTACTTTGCCCGAAGCAATGACGGGGCGCTATTTATTGAACAATATCGTACGGATTGATATTCGAGCCGCCGATGCGAACTTCAAAGTGAAGATGCGCGCCGAATGAATTGCCGGTGTTGCCCGCCGCGCCAATGACCGAGCCTTGACCCACCGGGGTACATTGACTGACATTGATCGTGCTTAAGTGGGCATAGACCGTCACATAGCCATTGCCGTGATCGATTTGCACCACGTTGCCATAGCCGTAATTCCATCCGCCCTGCGCCATCGTCACAATACCGTTCCCGGCTGCATAAACAGGGTCACCTTCATCGGCTTGAATATCAATGCCAAGGTGTCCGGGCCCATAGCCATTTCCTGAAATGGCATGTGCATTTGCAGGCCAGCCAAACCCGCTGGCTACCGGCCCGCCGCCACAACTGTTGGTTGCATTTGAGCCGCCCGTGCCGGTGTTTGCGCCGCGGCCTGCCGTTTGCAGATCTTGTTCCCAGGCACGCAGGTCGCGGGAGCCGTCGGGAATCATCACCAAAGTACCGGGTTCCACTTTGGGGTCGGTCAGGTCAATATCGTTGCCGGGGAAGTTGATGATATCTTCCGCATCCGCATCGAATTTTTCCGCCACCGATTCAAATGTATCGCCATCCTCCCATTCGTAATACAACCCATCCACAGGCGGAATAATGAGTTCCATGCCAGGCTTCAAGCTATGCGGGTTATCTTCCAATTGTGTATTGATATAAAGAATGGATTCAGTTTTGATCTTATATTCATCCGCAATCGCAAGCATGGCATCACCGCGCGAAACGCGATAGATGATTGATTCATATCTGGGTCTTTCAGGGATGTTGGTGATCAACTGCAATTTGCGAAAGATGGATGGAAGAACGCTTCCCTCCCCGCCGACAACTGGTTCGCCGACCTGAGTTTGACCTAGGCTGCCAGTATTCGATTCGCTGGTCGGCTGCGCGGCAGGGATATTTACGGCTGGGAGCGTGCTTTTATAGTAAAGCGTGGAACCCAGTAAAGCCGCCACAATGAAGATCGTCACAACCCAACTGACAATCGAAAAACGATCCGCTTTGGAGTTTGCGCGAAGCGCGCCAGATGAACGCGGAGAGGTTGGCGGTTCGCTGATGACTGGCACATCCGCCCTGGGTTTTGGCTTGCGCTTAAATTTTTGGAAGAAAGATCGAAGGTTCTCTAAAAAAGGTTTCATTTTTTTATTTGCAGCTGTTTTTGGGGACAGCCCCGTAAAAGCAGCCAGGTTAAGCGTCCCTCGTCAGATTTTCAAGAAACTCCATATTATTTTTTGATTTTTCCATGCGAGTGATGATCGCTTCGGTTGCCACAGAATTATCCATGCCCGCGCCCTGGGGCGGGGGGGAGGTCATCTGAATGAACATACGGCGCATCAGCCAGACGCGCTGGAGCAGGTCTGGGCCCAGCAGCAGGTCTTCGCGGCGGGTGGACGAGCGTTCGATATCCACTGCGGGGAAGGTGCGGCGTTCCTGCAACTTGCGGGAGAGGATTAACTCCATATTACCAGTGCCTTTGAATTCCTCGTAGACAACGTCATCGAGACGGGAACCTGTGTCTACCAGGCAGGTGGCAATGATGGTGAGCGAGCCGCCGTCTTCCACGTTACGCGCTGCGCCGAAAAATCGCTTGGGTGGATACAATGCGGATGGGTCCATACCGCCGGAGAGTGTGCGCCCGGATGGGTTGACTACAAGGTTATAGGCGCGGGCAAGGCGGGTGATCGAGTCCACCAAGATTACCACGTGACGCCCAATCTCTACCAAACGCTTAGCGCGCTCTAAGGCCAGTTCCGCCGTGCGGACGTGGGCGGTAACGGGTTCGTCAAAGGTGGAGGCAACCACTTCCGCATCTACAGAGCGATCCATATCTGTCACTTCTTCGGGGCGTTCACCGATCAGTGCAATTATTAGATGTACGTCAGGATATTTGGTTGAAATTGAGTTTGCAATTTGCTTGAGAATTGTAGTCTTGCCCGCCTTGGGAGGAGAAACAATCAATCCGCGCTGGCCTCTGCCTATGGGAGCGATCAGGTTAATCAATCGGGGAGCTAAAGTAGCCTGGTCGGTTTCAAGATCAAAACGTTTTTCTGGAAAAATAGGAGTGAGATTTTCAAAAATAACCCTGCGTATACCGGTTTCTGGTTCCAACCCATTAATTGATTCTACTTTGAGTAAACCGAAATGCCGTTCACTTTCACGCGGCGGACGCACCTGCCCAATCACAAGGTCGCCTGCGCGAAGGTCATATTTCCTTAATTGCGCCTGTGAAACGTACACATCCTGCTCACTAATGCGATAGTTGGTGGCTCGCAGGAAGCCGATGCCTTCGCTCATGATCTCCAGAATGCCGCCGCGCAGCTCAATACCTTCCTTTTGCGCTTCCGCCTCGCGGATCAGCATGGCGAGGGTTTCTTTTTTCAGGCGGTTAAAGTTGGGAATATTAAAACTCTTCGCCATTGCGCGCAGTTTGGAAAGGGGTTCGTTCTCTAGTTCAAGTATTTTCATGTTTTATTCTCTTGGGGAATTTGGGATATGAATGCAAAACTAACCAGCTCCCCCTGGCGGCGGCTGGTGATTTTCCTTAGGATGTTCGTGAAAGTGGGAGTTCAGTCAAGGTTCTCGTTACAATTTCCAGGCACAATTGATCTGTGCATGGGGTTCTACAAAGTTGTGTTGGCAATCATTCAGGGGAGATGCCTGGATTATAGCGCTTACACCAGAGCGGTGCAAGCATCTCAATATTAAATTTTCCGCATTGAGGTATACGGTTTTGCAAATTTGGCTCCACTGGTTATAACGGGATAATTTTTTGGCTGATGTGTAAAGAGTGTGCAGGCGGCAATGCGCGACGCCTTCAAAGAGCGAAAATCTTAACGCGAATTTTCCGAACGCAGCGAATAACGCAAAAAATTCGCGTTAAAGGGTTTGCTTTCTTGCACAGAGTCTGCACGCAGTATGCCCGGCAAACCCCGCGCCAATTACAACAACTTTTGCCATAGATCATTTTCTCCTTGGGATTTATAGTATTAGTAGATCACGAAAACGTAGTAACGACTTTAGTCGTTCGAGTAAAAAGCGACTAAAGTCGCCACTACGAGGCCCTTTCGTGAACCACTGACGCATGAATGTGCGGAGGTTGATTTATTTTGGATTGGGGTACGCGGTCTCCGTACCGGGGGCATCAACTCCGTCAATGGAGCGTGTGCCGTACAACTCTCCATTGACCGTGATGGTGTAGCTCGCAAGGCCGGAGACATCTTGATCCGTCCCTGAAACGCTGTGCCAGGTGACTGATAATTGATTTCCTTCGAGTATGCCTGTGCCTACATGAATGCCGCCTGAGATCAGCCATTGCAGGTTATATTCGTTGGGCTGTCCGCCTTCCGTGATGGTGAGCGTGCCGCCATATTGTTCACCTGTCGGGTCGAAAGCATTGATTGCGTAGGAGCCGACGATGTTCGGCACATTGTCAGCGGGGGCGTCTGCGCCAAGGGGGCCGGGCTTGTTGCGTCCGCAAGCGGAGAGGGTGAGGGCTATCAATAAAAATAAAATGCTAATTCGTTTCATGGTTTCCTCTGTTTAGTGACGATAGACGGCGGACGATTGACCGTGGTCTGTCGTCCATCGTCTATCGTCAAATTTCTATTTTTCTTCCAGTGTCATCAGGAATGCGATCAGGTCGTTGATCTGCTCTTCGGTGAGGATGCTGCCAAAGTTTTGGATCATCTGCCCTGCGGGGTAGCTGGGGACAACGAAGGCATTGGGTTCAAGGATGGATTGTCGCAGGTATTCTTCTGCTGTCAATCCGGGCACGCGTTCTCCTGCGCGGTCTGCGATGCCGTAGAAGGATGGGCCGATGATCTTTTCATTTTTTTCAAGCGAGTGACAAATGCGGCAGCCTGCGTTCACACCGGAAGCGGTTTCGTAATAAAGCTGCTCACCTGCCTTGGGGTCGGGGATGTGCATGTCTCTAAAATTGATGGTCAGGGATTGGCGCGGTGCGAGGGTGATGGTTTTGTCGAACAGAGTTTGTTCCATGCTGGCATCGGCGCGGTCATACATTTTGATGATGATGTGATGCCTGCCAGCAGGCAGTTGAATTTGTTCGAAGATGCGCGCGCCCTGATTGATGTGAGTATCTGTGGCGGTGTAGGTTTCATCGAAGACGAGCTTGCCAGCCACTGTCAGCGTGAGGCGGGTTGGGTGGTCAAGATCAGGCTCGGGCGGGGAGAGAGGCGTCACGTCATGGATGGGATATCCGCTGTGGTGAGTCATCTGAATGGCAAGCGTGGCTGAATCTGCACTGAAGAATTGAGTCGGCCAATCGCTCAGCCAGATTTGAAATGCGGTGACGATTGCCATGACGCCGATCAGCGGGATGATAAAACGCAGATGCGATTTGTTCGGCGTGAACGTAAAAGTATTCGGCTCGGACTTAATCTGTGAGTTGATTGCCCTGCCAAAATCATTCGGCGCAACCCAGGCAGTGTGAACCAGTGGAATGAAATTTTGTTTGAGCTTTGGAAGCCGCCCGCCAGTGACGCGCTCATTCAGCCAGACATTGCCTTCGCGATTGGCGCAGTCTTCGGGCGGACAGCCGATGAATTGAACGTCGCTTGCGCCTGCTTCCAACGCCTGCGCGGCAAGGCTGGGATTTGCCATGGCAATGCAGGTGAGCGGGACGATGTGAAAGTTTGGGTCGCTGAAATATTCTGCCGCTCCGTGCATGGCGTGACGTTCGCAGGTGAAAATAACTTTGATATTTTTCTTTTCAGCAACTTCGCCGAGGGTTGTCTTCCAAAGCGGGTTGAGCGGAATGTCGCCAAAGGTGAGGGCGTTGTCGGGGCAGCTTCCAATGCACACGCCGCAGGCAACGCATAAATTTGAATCTATCTCCGCTTGAAATTTGGGACGCCCGCCGTCGGTGCGCGGAATCATTTTGATGGCGAGGTAGGGGCAGTCGCGTTCGCAGAGGGTNNAGTTGAGCGGCGTTGAGCGGCGGCAACATGCCGAGCGGGAAGAGCGCGGCGGCAAGCAAAAGCACAAAAACGGAGATGACCATCCAATATTTGGGCGGCAGCCATTTGGCGCGGCTCATGCGTTTGAGATGCAGCCACAGAAAATAAGCGGTGAGCGCGGAGAGGCCGAGGTGCAGGACGATGATGATCATCATAAATATCCAGCCCGTGCCTGCCGCGTCGCCGACGATGAAGTCTACGATGAAGGCTTGTCCGCTTTGGAAAATGCCGAGGATTTTATAAAGGCTTTGGTTGAGGATTTGTGCGCGGTTATCCCAGATCAGCCAGTAGCCTGTGATGCCAATGGCCCAGACAACAACCGCCATTCCAACGCCCGTGACCCAGGCCAGCCAGCGCGGCCCGCGGAAGCGATCCTGAAAGAAGGTGCGCCATCCGTGCAGGAGCGCGAAGATGACCGCTGCATCAGATGCGTAGCGGTGCATGGCGCGGATGATGCGCCCGACAAAGTTGGCTTCGATCTTGGAGACAGCCAGGTAGGAGAATGTGAATCCGAACGGGTAGAATAAGGTGAGGTAAATGCCAGTGAGTAGAATTACAAGCAAAAGGAAGATGGTGATCGTGCCCGTATGATAAAGCGGGTTGAAGCGCGGGTCGTGGATGAGCCAGTTGATGGGGCCTTCGAGGCGCAGGGAAATGCTCTCGAAGGCATTGAGCAGGCGTCGGCTTGGGGAGTTGAGGCGGGTTTTCCAATCCACGCTGGGGTTGCGTTCGGAGAGGGAGTCGATCGGTTGTTTTTTTGCGGGGGAGGATGTCATGTAACTAATAAAGTTTTCGGAATAAATCAAATGGGTTGCTGGATACCTGTGTTGCGTGTTCCGTAGATATTCAAAACGGAACACGCAACACGTTACACGTTACAAATTACCAGACTCGGAAGCCGGGGGAGGTGAGGGCAATGTTCTTGATCATGTCGAAGAGCACTGGCCCGTATACGAGAACGATCAATGCGAGCGAGCCATAGATCCATGGAGCCCAGCGGTCGAGCCAATCTGGGGTGAGGGCGGGGTCTTGCATGGCTTCGGCCATGGGGACTTCCACTTCTTCCGTGACCTTTTCCTTGTTCAAGGCGGTCTTGAGCATCACGGTGAGGTAGAGCGCGCCGCTGACGAAGAGGATCGCGCCGCCCACGCCGACCTGGAAGAGGCGGCTGTTCCATTCAGCAGGAACGTAGGGAGCCAGGCCGAGCGGTACGCGGCGGGGAGCGCCGAGCAGGCCGACGATGTGCATGGCATTGGAGAAGATGATCATGCCGATGAACCAGGTCCAGGCTTGCGCAACAGCCCACTTGGGATTCCACAGTTTTCTGCCGGTGAGATAGGGCAGCAGCCAGTAGGAAATGCCCATGAAGCTGAGCGTGACGGCTGTGGCAACGGTGAGGTGGAAATGCCCGGGGATGAAGGCGGTATTGTGCAAAACGAGGTTGACGTTGTAGGAAGCATTTGTCAAACCGCCGATGCCGCCAAAGAAGAACAGGATGCCAGCCAAAAGCTGTGCGGCTACGGAGGGGTCGCTCCAGTTCAATTTGCCGATCCAGGCGAGAGCGCCCTTGCCGCCTTGTTTGCGTCCCGCGTGTTCGAGGGAGGCAACCACGGTGAAGGCGGTCATCATGGATGGGAAGAAGACGCCAAAGGTGAGCATGGAGTGGATGAACTTCCAGACGGGCGGAACGCCGGGGTCTACATACTGGTGATGGAAACCAAGCGGTGTGGAGAGCACGAGGAAGATCCAGAAGGAAAGGCGGGCGAGTGAATCGCTGAACATCTTGCCGTTGCCAGCTTGTTTCGGGAGCATGGCATACCATGAGATGTAGGCAGGCAGGAGCCAGAAATACACAAGCGGATGACCCGTGAACCAGAAGTAGGTGCGGGCCAATTGTGGGTCCACGCCTTCAATCAAACCGAGTGACCACGGCAGCAGCATGGTGAGGATTTCAACCGCAACACCGAGCGTACAAATTTGCCAAAGCAAGGCAGTCAAAATACTCGCAAAAGCAACGAAGGGAGAGCGCACATTGGGGTTTTCCTTGCGCCATCCGGCAAAGGTCATGAACAGGCCCCAGCCTTCCACCCAACTGCCGACCACAACAAGGGTCAGGCCTACGTAGAAAGCCCAATTGGCCTTAAGCGGGGGATAGAAGGTGAAAAGCACAGTGGCTTCGTTGGCAAGGATCGGGATCGCTGCAGCAACAACGCCAACAACCATGAGCCAGAAGCCGACCTTGTTCAAGGTTGGGTTCTTGAGCGGGCGCTTCAAAGCGAAAGTCACATTGAAGGTCAGGAAGCCCATGATGAAGAAGGTTGTCCAAACCAGGGCGTTCAAAACGCCGTGAACCGTAAGACCCTGATAGTAGGATTTGATGAAAGGCTTGAGGTAGGGGTAAAAATCCCAGCCCGCGTGTTCAAAGGCTTGCAGGGGGCCAAACAAACTGCCAACGGCAAGCGCCAGGATGGCCACCAAAAGGTGTGAGCCAATGAATTTCTTTTCGCCAGTGGATAATTGATATTGTTTCATGGTGTCTCTCTTTTCGGCCTATGGCGTAACAATGATTGCGCCATACATAACGCCGTGCCCAACGCCGCAGTATTCCGTACAAATGAAGTTATAGGTGCCGGGGTTCTTGAATGTGATAGTCAACTTGGAAACCTGCCCGGGCAGAACCATGAAGTTCGCGTTTGTATTCTGGATATTGAACCCATGCTGTACATCGGATGAAGTCACATAGAAGGACACGCGGGAACCGACAGGCACTGTGATTTCCTTGGGCAGATATTCCCAGTTCGGAATCGCATGAGCCAAAATATAGGCATCGTACCGGCCGGGCGAAACCTCGCGCAAACCAGGGTTCGACCAGGGGCTGTTGGGGTCGGTTGCCACGGTTCGGGGGTCAACGCGCTGTTCGGGGGCAGGGACTTGAATTCCCATGCCGAAAGCGGCCACGCTTACCGCCGTTGCAAATAACACGAGCATGATCGCGCTGAAGATCATCCAGTTGCGCTCGTACACATTTATGTGCATGTTTTTGGCGCTCATAATGTGCTTCCCCGTCCGACAAGGATCATATAGATCGTTGTCCAAATTGCGATGAGTGTGATGACAAAGATCGTCAAAACGGCGATCGTGCCGGTGGGGCGAAACTCATCATCGTCTTTATCTTTTTTCGCCATGATTCATTCTCCTCTTAAAATGGATTTGGGATATGCCGCTTCTTGCGGCGCCGCAAATTGCGGGGCGGAAATGGGCTTTTTCCTACGCTGATTCAGTTCCACCTCCTTATTGCTTTAGCATGTACTTCAGATCATCGGCGATCTCTTTGGAGGTCACGCCGAATGGAAATACCAGTTTCAAGTAGCCCTCACGGTCGATCACCAGTAAAGAGGCGGTATGGTCTATTAAGTAACCAGATGCCGCACTGCCCACATGTTTTTCATAAAAGATGCCGTACAGGGATGTGACCTCTGCCAGTTGTTCCTGTGAGCCAGTCACACCGATAAACGAAGGGTGGAAATGCGCCACGTATTCAGCCAGCTTTTCGGGGGTGTCGCGTTCCGGGTCGAGCGAGATCATCAGAAGCTGAACATCCTCTGCCTGGCTCTCGCTCATGCTGCGCAAAGCCTGGCCGACATTCGCCAATGTGGCGGGGCAGATATCCGGGCAAAAGATGTAGCCAAAATAGATCAAAACGTACTTGCCGCGAAAATCACTCAATGAAACATCGCCGTTGACGCTGGTGAGTGTGAAATCAAAAGACGATTCAGGCGACTGGATGATCGTCCCATGCAGGGCAGGCGAGCGGAAGAAGTAGTAGCCTGCGGCCAATCCTAAAATAATGATGAGAACGCTGAGAAGGATTTTTGTTTTCATAGTTTTATTTTTTTACCGGGTTATGGCGCGTAACAAAGGAAGAGATGCGCGGCTTCGTACGCCACTTTTTGAGGCCCGCTGGAGTTTTGAACTTCATCTGCCAATACGCTGATGTGGCGCAGGATGCGGTCCGCGGTGGAGACTTCCGTCTGGTATTTATATTCGCCGCGGATAATGCCCCATCCATCCACCAAAACGAAGGTCGGGTCGAATGTGAAGCTGTTGTCGGGGGTTTTTTCGTAGTAGGCATGAAAGCCTGAGCCGATGATCGTTTTTAGCAGGGCTTCATTTGGCGAGGTGACAAACTTCCATTGATCGGTGTCTGCGTCGATGCTTTTGGCGTGGGCGCGCAATACAAGCGGTGAGTCGATTTGCGGGTCAAAGGATATGGTGATGAAGCTCATCTTTGTCTCGCCGAGGTCGGCTTCGCTTAATCGCGCCTGTATTTCCTGCATGGTTTTGTCTATGTCATGGCAGGGGCTGGGACAATTGGTGTACGTGAAGGTGTAGAGTACCATCTGTCCGCGTACATCTTCGTTGGTCAGCCGCATCCAATCCTGGTCGAGCATGTCAAAGGCGGGGGAGAGGCGGATGCGCGGCAATACCTGGATGGGTTGAAAAATCTTGAAGGCAAAGGCCGAAATAACAATAAGGGCCAGCAGGCTGTAAACGCCGTTTAAAAGGTATTTGTTCATGCGGTTACTTTGTCGGGAGCGAAAATGCCGTTCGTAACAGAATCAATTTTCAGCGCGTGTGAGGCGTCTTTTTTCAGGTTGGTTTCGATCAGGTTGCCTTCTTCCACAAGCTGCTGGAAGGAGACACGCGCCATTTCATCGCGCAGCAGGTTTTTTAACCGCACCCATTGGCAATGCACGGGACATTTTTTGTCGAACGGACATTCGCCGGGTTTGAGCACGCAATCGGAAAGATAAAGCTCACCCTCGAAATGCTCCACGATTTGCAGGAGGCTGATATCTTTTGGAGCGTGTGCCAGCGAAATGCCCCCGTCGCGGCCTGCCTGGGTGTGGATGTATCCGCCGCCTGCCAGGTCCGCCACGATGCGCTGCAAGAGGGAGGGGGGAATCAACATCTCGCGCCCGATTTCGGATGTAAAAACGCGCTTGCCGGTTTCTCTTTTGGAGAGGGACAGAATTACTCGCACGGCGTAATCGGTTTGTCGGTTGATTCGGAGCATGTCTTTTCCATTCTAATGTTGAGGGCGGTAGTCAATGTTTACGGCTATTGTAAGAATTTATCTTTCCTTTTGGATGTGTTATTTATCACATTGTATTATGACAAATGTCTTTTCTTTATGACACTCTATGAGATATTTATTACAGAATTTATCCAGATTTTTTTGGTGTGTGAGATGGGATATAATCGCAAAAAAATAACTCAGAGGTATTCCATGATAGACCCCGTAATTTTTTCGTTCAAGTTGTTTAATTTGGAAATTGTGCTGCGCTGGTATGGCGTGTTGGTGATGCTTGGCGCAGTGGCTGGCGCAGTATGGGCTGAAAGGGAGATCAAACGACGCGGTGAGAATGGCGAGGTGATCTGGGATGCGATGATTTGGGTTTTACCCATCGGCATCCTCGGCGCGCGCTTGTGGTATGTGGTCAATAATATCTTTGCCGGGGGAAGCTATTATCTCGATAATCCGATCAAGATATTCTACGTGTGGGAAGGCGGCTTGCATTTCTTTGGCGGGCTGTTGTTTGGCGGGGTGGTATTGTATTTTTTCCTCAAGAAAAATGGCATGGATGTGTGGCTTTTTCTGGATGCGCTTGCGCCAGCCACTTTGCTTGGACAAGCCCTTGCCCGCCCTGCGAATTTCATCAACCAGGAATTGTACGGCCAGCCGACTCAACTGCCATGGGGGATTTCGATTGACGCAACCCATCGCCTCGCTCAATACTCGGACCTGATCCAGTTTCCTGTGGAGATAACCCGCTTCCACCCGACCTTTGCCTACGAAATGGTTTTGAACTTCCTTATTGTGCTCTTCCTGTGGTGGCTTTCCCGCCGCTACGAAGACGAACTGAAGCCGGGCGCATTGTTCAGCGCATGGCTTTTATTGGCTGGTCTTTCGCGCACCTTCATTGAGTTCTTCCGTCCCGATCAGGCTCGCATCGGTGAGACGTTCATCAGTTATACGATGGTGGTTTCCTTCGGCATGGCCATTGTGGGAGCGGTGATGCTGCTGGCCCGTTTTGGGAAAGTACAACTTGCGATGGCTGAAGGCTGGGAGGAGGAGTATCAGGTGAAGCAGGTGGAGCAGAAGCCCCGTCCGCGTGTGAGGGCGTATGCTGAAGATGTGTCGGATATGGATAATGGCAAGGCGGTTTCCGCGCCTGTAAAAAGAAAGACTGTGGCGAAGACACCCACAAAGAAAACGGCTGCAACACCATCCCTGAAAGGGAAGAAAGCGCCTGCCGCCAAAAAACCAGCGCCGAAGCGCAAAGTTGAAAAATGAGATAGTGAATCAAAAGAGAGCGCCGCAAGGCGCTCTCTTTTTCGTCTGCCTGTTTTACATATCCAGTTCGATGCTTTTTACGGGGACCAGGTCTTCGCGGGTTTCAAATTCAAACCGCTCGAAAATATCGGCGTAGATTTTTACGATCTGTTCGCGGGTGAAACCCATTTTTTCCAACGAATAGGAATGGTCGCTTTTGAAGGCAAGCGTTTCTTTTACGGCCTGGTCAATAATGACGGGCAGGCCGGGTTTATCGGGGTAGCCAAACTGCTCATAAAACCCGCGAATGACCGCCTCCGGGCGTAGGATCAAATCGTCGTAATTAAGAATCAGGTGTCGGGGGGAAGGATGCGCATCCAGGTAGGCCAGCGGATGCCGGTACCAGTGTTGGGTCATGTCGAGGATTTCTTCGATGTAGTGGTAGCCCTCGCTGGGTTCGGTGAATTGGCGGCGCGCGTAATTGATCCACGAAATGGTGGAGGGCAGCATATCCAACGGGTTGCGCGCCAGGTAGATGATGCGCGCATCGGGGAAGAATTCCGCCAGCGTTGCGATCTTCGCGCTGAAGGCGGGGTTCTTCGCCACGAAATATTTTTTACCCGTTGCATACAAATGCCGCTGCAACATGGATTTGTAAAACGCCATGATGCGCTTTTTATGTTTGGGCGAAAGCGCCTCATCGAAGTGTTGATAGTTGGGCATCTCATCCATGAACGGGAAGAGGAAGCTGACGAAGTAGCCGTCCCAAATATGCAGGTGGATGTTTTCATCCTCTTCGGGTTGGAAAAATGAAATAGGGTGGATTTTTATTTTGCCGAGCGTGCGGCGGTCGATGGCATACAGCGCGCGATGCAGAAAGTTGTTGAAATATTTTTTATCCAGCCGTGAGACGAATTGCGTAATCTTCTTTTGCGTCACCGAAGGGGTCAGGTAAATATCCCAGGTGGTCAGGCTGGTGAAGGTTTCCGCATCGCGGGAGAGCAGGCGGTGCAGGAAGGTCGATCCGCTGCGCAGGTTGCCGAGAATAAAAAGCGGCTTTTCGATTTGATAATTTTTGTGAGCGGGGAAGAGGATGTCATCCAGCCAGAAAAAAAACCAGTGGATGAGCGTGCCGACAGGCCAGACCAAATAAAAAAGAGCGAGAAAGAGAAAACGTTTGCGGGTAAGTTGGGCAGTGGTGTTTTTGGATTTAAAAAACGAGCGGTAGAAAGTGCGCCAAAACAGGCGGAAGTTATATCTCATTCAGGGTGGGATCCTTGCATTTCGATTTCCTTTCGATATTCTATCAGCAAATGACATTTTTTGATTAACGCCATGTGAAAATATTAGGATGAAAAACATCGCCCCTTCCCGCCCTGAAAGCTGGTTCGGTTTTCTGAAACATTTTCCCTGTGCAGGGTAGGTGTCACGCTGCAAGTGTGACCTGCAACTTAAGGGAGTAAAATTCAATTCTCGAAACCACATATTTTTTGGAGGCAGCCATGAGCGATGATCTATTGACCTATCAAGCCACACAAGATTACCTTGCATCCCTCGTCCCACCGCGCGAAAAGGAGATGCAGGCAATGGAAGTCTATGCCGAAAAGAACGATTTTCCCATCATCGGCCCGGTCTGCGGATATTACTGCTACCAACTGGCGCGGATGATAAAGGCAAAATCCATTTTTGAGCTGGGGTCAGGCTACGGATATTCCACCGCCTGGTTTGCCAAAGCCTTGAAAGAAAATGGCGGCGGCGTGGTGCATCACACCGTTTGGGATGAGGAACTGTCGAAGAGCGCACGCAGCCATCTGGTTAAG
>CXWL01003057.1_pt1 | contig 20333 bp, 19 predicted proteins | sample 590931 | NCBI WGS metagenome assembly CXWL01 (sample SAMEA3498368, study PRJEB10139) | groundwater metagenome | biome: water well; material: biofilm material | place: Germany | collected 2015-04-27 | reverse complement strand
AAAAAATTGCAACGTGGCGATGAAATTGCAGTAGCAGGAAGTTTATGCAACATTCAGGTTAGTTACTCCGATGTCGATTGGACGGTCGGGTCATGCTGCTGCAGTCATTAACGGCAAGATCTATGTCATGGGTGGCAGCTTGGATGGGTCGCCAAATACGCCGCTTTCCTCCGTTGAGGAATATGATCCCGTTTCGGATACGTGGCGAACTGTCACTGCCATGCCAACTGCCCGTCTTTCACATGCTGCTGCGGTAGCCAATAACAAAATATACGCTGTTGGCGGCAATAATGGCGTTAGTCCCAGCAATTTCCTATCCATAACAGAGGAATACACGCCGCCTGCTTATACTTTTGACGGTTTCTATGCACCAGTCGATAACCTTCCCGCTTTGAATTCGAGCAAGGCAGGTCCAGCAATTCCTTTGAAATGGCGTGTTACCGATGATGATGACAATCCAGTCACCGATCTTAGCAACGTTCAGGTAACCGTATCGTCCTTGACTTGCCCTGCCGGCATAACACCTGACGCAATCGAAGAACAAAGCTCAGGAAAATCAGGTTTACAGAATCTGGGCGACGGATATTACCAATGGAATTGGAAAACATCTAAAGCTTATGCTAGTTCGTGTAAAACCCTTAATCTTGATTTAGGGGATGGGGTTCAACACAAAGCGAATTTTCAATTCAACAAGTAACATTTAACGGCAAAAGAAACGCATTCTTTGAAGTAAAGAAAATCTCATTAAGATTAAACATGCAACAATCGGGTAGGAGGCGAGGTCACCCCCGCCTCCTACCCGATCTTATAGGTTGGTGAATTCAGACGCGAATTCATATAATAACAGATTTTAATAACTGACCCATTTTAGCCGGATTGCGAGTGACTTTAATGCCGCATGACTCCATCACATCCAACTTTTCCTGTGCCGTTCCCTTGCCGCCAGAAATAATAGCACCCGCATGCCCCATGCGCTTGCCGGGCGGCGCTGTCACACCGGCAATAAATCCAGCCACAGGTTTTCGCATATGGACTTTCACCCAGCGCGCACAATCCTCTTCATCGGTTCCGCCGATCTCTCCCACCATCAGCACCGCATCGGTTTCATCATCGTCATTGAACAATTGCATGACATCGAGGTGTTTCAGTCCATTCACGGGATCACCACCGATACCGATACAGGTGGATTGACCTAATCCAAGCGCCATCAATTGCGCCACGGCCTCATAGGTCAATGTGCCCGAACGCGAAACCACCCCGATGCGGCCTTTTTTATGGATGTAACCTGGCATAATGCCGATCTTGAGCTCATCCGGCGTGATGATTCCCGGACAATTGGGGCCAATCAACCGGGTCTTCTTACCCTGCATCTTATAGCGGGTACGTAACATATCCCGCACTGGAATGCCTTCGGTAATACAGATCACCAGATCCAGTCCGGCTTCAACGGCTTCATCAATGGCGGCTGCGGCAAAAGGCGGTGGCACATAAATGACGGAAACATTGGCGCCAGTTTCCTGCTTCGCTTCCCTGACTGTAGCATAAACCGGAATGCCTTCAAAATCCTCACCCGGTTTGCGGGGATTCACACCGGCGACAAAACAAGCCTTGCCATTCGCGTATTCGCGGCACATGCGGGTATGAAACTGCCCGGTTTTGCCGGTAATGCCCTGTGTCATAACACGGCTGTTTCGATCAATCAGGATGGACATGGATAATTACTCCTTCTCAATGAATGGTCATGCACAGATTGAATTGGCTTTAGCCGCGCTAACCGCTTTCTGCGCTGCATCAGCCATATTATCCGCCGATATAATGGTTAAGCCTGAATCAGCCAGGATTTTTTTCCCCAGATCAACATTAGTACCTTCCAGGCGCACGATCAAAGGCACAGTGAGATGCACATCCCGTGCCGCCATAACAACACCCTGCGCAATGACATCGCATTTCATGATACCGCCGAAGATATTGACCAGAATGGCTTGCAGCTTTGGATTGCGCAACATCAATTTAAACGCCTCAGTCACCTTCTCGACCGTTGCGCCACCACCCACATCAAGGAAATTGGCTGGATTACCGCCATACAGTTTAATGATATCCATCGTCGCCATCGCCAAACCCGCTCCATTCACCAGACAGCCGATATTGCCATCCAATGGAATATACGACAGATCGTGTCTGGATGCTTCAATCTCAACCGGATCTTCCTCATCCAGATCGCGCAGCGCAACAATTTCAGGATGGCGAAACAAGGCATTGTCGTCAAAATTCATTTTTGCATCGAGCGCTATCACCTGTTTCTCAGCGGTTAATGCCAAAGGATTAATTTCCAGCAACGACGCATCATTCTCATCAAACGCTTGATATAAACCTTTCAACAACGTTGTGGCCTCAGGCAGGCTTTGTGCAGGAATACCAATTTTCAGCGCAATTTCTTCAGCTTGCTGCTGACTAAGTCCTGCAATGGGATCAATAAACACTTTATGAATCTTCTCCGGTGTATCCACCGCCACTTTCTCGATTTCCATGCCGCCTTCCGAACTCGCCATCAAACACACGCGTTGACGGCTCCGATCCACCACCATACCAACATAGAATTCTTTCTTGATAGGCACACCTTGCTCGATAAAAAGTCGATGTACCACCTGCCCTTCCGGGCCGGTCTGATGGGTAATCAAGCACATATTTAAAATTTCACTCGCGCGTTGCCGAACCTCATCTAGCGACCTGGCCACTTTCACTCCACCGCCCTTGCCCCGCCCACCCGCATAAATCTGCGCTTTGACCACCCACACCTCACCGCCCAGCTGCTGCGCAGCCGTCACTGCCTCGTCAACACTGAAGCAGGCAATGCCTTTCGGCGTGAGAACACCATCTTTCTGCAAAATCTCTTTTGCCTGATATTCATGAATTTTCATAGGCACATCCTCATCAGTATGACTTCATATTTTTATATTCACAGTATATCTTAATCATCAATAATGGTTGTGTTTCGGAATCTTTGAAAATGCAAGTATTAACCCGGATAATTCATGAATTCGCACGATGATCACGCAGGATATTGGTTTCACAAGGGATTTTTCGAAGAAGCGGTNNTTCATACACCCGACTGAGACAAATCCCTTGTGGAATCAAGAGACAAGTGAGGGCGTGTGCAATTCATGCAATATCCGGGTTAAGGTATTTATTCCAGTGAAAACAGCCCTAAGTAGAAAAAACCGTTGTGTTGCTCAGTTAGCTAATAGCTCTGAAGTCATTGTTTATGAACTTGCATGCCACAGGAGAATTGTGGTGGCAATTTGAACATCATGTTGTCCCTGGATTGGGGATAAATGATTATGAATAGGAGGGAAAATCCATTATCTTCACCCCCGGAAAGACCGGGGGTATTGACTGATTTGAACGATTAATGACCGGACTCACGCATATGCTTCATTGCTTCCTCGGTATGCTTGGCTGCTTCAGCTGGATGATCCATTTCAGCATGTTTGATCGCTTCTTCTAAATGCTTGATAGCTTCATCCATATGTTTTTGTGACACAGCAAGTTCCTTGCTGGTAGCTTTAGCATGAGCCAAACTCTCTTTTGCATGCCCAAGCGAATCTTTGGCATGCCCCATTTCTCCGTGTGCCTGGGCTTTCCCCGCATGTTCCATCGCTTCTGAGGTATGTCCAGCATCAGATGCCGAAACCTGTGCACTCATGAAAAACACCAATAATCCAGTTGCAATCGTTGTTGATATAGCTCGCATGATGATTACTCCTTGTTTTAAAAATACATTAATAATGTAAACACTCTTGGTAAATCGTACTAACCAAGCCCCAACCTCGAAGAAAAACTCAGCCTACCTACCACTTTTTCCAAGCTAACCAATACATCTTACTTATATCACAAATCATGAGGAATAATAATACCACTACAAAACATAAAATTCTGAGTAGCACGACGATTCATATCAATAACCATATGGTCCCAATAAAATATGTTCCTGCAGCGATACTCGTGCAATATTGCGGCCAAGAGGCTGTCCGGGAATGCGAAATCGTAAAAATTCTTCGCAATATATTGTTAGTTTGTAATTTTTCAAACACAACATATTGTGTCATGAAATTTAAAAGTTCTATTCTCGGACAGCCTCCTAACCCGGATATTTCATAAATTCGCACGATGATCGCGCAGGATATTGGTTTCACAAGGGATTTTTCGAAGAAGCGGTGTAGTTATTCATANNAAAAATTCCTTGTGGAATCAAGAGTCAAGTGAGAGCGTGTGCAATTCATGAAATATCCGGGCTAAAGTACATACCAATATAAATTTCCTATTATCAATGAGTTGAGCCACTTGTAATTTTCTAATTAATTATATAGTTGACTGAATTAATCGGGTATTGTATAGTTGACAAAATCAATCGGGTATTATTAATGCAAGTGTTTATTTTTAACAATCAACCCCGCCCGATTCTTAATAGAGGAGTCAATTATGAGATTAACAACGAAAGGTAGATTTGCAGTAACAGCGCTATTAGATCTTGCTTTGCAACAAAGTAAGCATCCAATAACGTTAGCCGACATCAGTCAGCGACAAAAAATCTCGTTATCTTATCTAGAGCAATTATTCGCAAAGCTGCGTCAATCTGAGCTCGTTGATAGTGTGCGTGGTCCTGGAGGCGGTTATTGTCTTGCTAAAGCATTAGATGAAGTATCTGTAGCCGACATCATCCTTGCCGTTGATGAGCCTATTGATGCTACACAATGTGGCGGTAAAGAGAACTGCCATAATGATGGGAAGTGTATGACCCATGATTTATGGGAAAAATTAAATGAATTAATTTTTGATTATCTTGGCGCAGTAACACTCAAGGCACTTGTTGATAACCAGGAAAATCAACGGAATCAACAAAATGAAGAAATTGTACCACTTATGGATATGCGCCAAACAGCGGTTGATATGCATAGAACAACGGTTGCATAAATTGAGTATCTGTTGATTAACAGGATCTCAATTTTTAAAATTTCACTGTGTTTTTAGTGATCATTTTCACAGAACAATTTTATTAAGCCTGTGTCGAATTAGGTAGGTGGAGCTTTATATAGTATGCAGTCATGTTTATTTGTTTATACGAATAATTACCATATAAGTAAATATATTGAAAATCTTCTAGCCATTGAGAATATTGAGTTGAATTCATATTATGCCAATTACGTTAACTGAAAATGCCGCAAAACATATCCAACAGCAACTTGCCAAACATGGCAAAGGACTTGCATTCCGGATTGGGATTAAGAAAACAGGCTGTTCAGGATTCTCTTATACTTTTGATTATGCCGATGAAATCAAATCTGATGATCAATTATTTGAATCCTATAAAACCAAAATTGTTGTAGATATAAGCAGCTTGCCTTATCTGGATGGATCTCAGATTGATTTTACTAAGGAAGGCATCAATAGTTCCTTTAGGTTTATCAATCCTAATATTGATAACACATGCGGTTGTGGTGATAGTTTTGGTGTGAAAGAGTCTGTTAAGATTTAACAATAGCAACCTCAGTCACAATGTATTTTCTGTTTACATATAACCCGACTGTCAGGCAAATCAAGATATCTGCTTCAAACTGAAGATATCAAAAAAACAAAGGAACAAACCAAATGAGTGCAGTATTGCAAAGTCTGGTTAATCAACCGTATAAGCATGGCTTCGTCACTAAAATTGAGTCCGATATTGCACCCAAAGGACTGAATGAAGAAACCATCCGATTAATTTCGACAAAAAAAAATGAGCCCGAGTGGCTTCTGTCATTTCGCCTGAAAGCCTATCAGAAATGGCTGACAATGACTGAACCTGAATGGCAGAATGTTCATTATCCAAAAATTGACTTCCAGGCAATCAGTTATTATTCAGCGCCTAAGCCGAAGAAGAAACTGGCCAGCATGGATGAAGTTGATCCTGAATTATTACGTACTTTCGAGAAACTCGGTGTACCCATGCATGAACGTGCGGCACTTGCAGGCGTTGCTGTCGATGTCATCTTTGATAGCGTCTCTGTAGCCACCACTTATAAGGAAAAGCTTGCTGAGGCAGGCATTATTTTCTGTTCCATTTCAGAAGCAGTGCACAATCACCCTGAACTCATTCAAAAATACTTAGGATCTGTTGTTCCAGTTGGTGATAACTACTTTGCAGCTTTGAATTCTGCCGTGTTTACCGATGGTTCTTTCTGTTTTATTCCCAAGGGTGTGAAATGCCCGATGGATTTATCCACCTATTTCCGCATTAACACGGAAGGATCCGGGCAGTTTGAAAGAACATTGATCATTGCTGAAGAAGGTGCCTCCGTTTCCTATCTTGAAGGTTGCACCGCACCCAGGTTTGATACCAATCAACTGCATGCAGCCGTGGTTGAACTGATCGCATTGGATAATGCGGATATTAAATATTCAACGGTGCAAAACTGGTATGCCGGTGATGAAAATGGCGTCGGTGGGATATTCAATTTTGTCACAAAACGGGGATTGGCCAAAGGCGTTAACTCCCGGATTTCCTGGACGCAGGTGGAAACTGGCTCAGCAATTACCTGGAAATACCCATCGTGTATTTTGCGCGGAGATAACTCGGTTGGTGAATTTTATTCGGTGGCTGTTACTAACAACTATCAGCAAGCGGATACCGGCACGAAGATGATTCATCTTGGGAAAAATACGCGCAGCACTATTGTCAGTAAAGGCATCTCAGCAGGACATTCAAACAGCAGTTACCGCGGTCTTGTGCGTATCGCGCCGACTGCCGAGGGTGCGCGTAATTATTCGCAATGTGATTCCATGCTGATTGGCGATCAATGTGGCGCGCATACTTTCCCGTATATTCAAGTACAAAACAACAGTGCGAAAGTTGAGCATGAAGCTTCTACCTCTAAAATTGGCGAAGACCAGCTTTTTTACTTCTCTCAGCGTGGTATTGATGCCGAGGAAGCAGTTTCAATGATTATCAATGGGTTTTGTAAAGACGTATTCCAGCAATTGCCGATGGAATTTGCCGTTGAAGCCACGAAGCTTCTGAGCTTCAAACTGGAGGGAAGTGTCGGATGATTAATGAAAATAGCGAAACAATTCTTGTTGTTCAAGGATTACGTGCCAGCATCAGCGGCACCGAAATTCTAAAAGGCATTGATCTCACGGTTAAAAGCGGAGAGATACACGCCATTATGGGTTTAAATGGATCGGGCAAAAGCACCTTTGCAAAAGTATTAGCCGGTCATTCAGCTTATGAAGTCACAGGAGGATCTGTTCAATTTGAAGGCAAAAATCTGTTGGAATTGCCCCCTGAAGAACGCGCCCGTGCCGGATTATTTCTGGCTTTCCAATATCCCATTGAAATCCCTGGTGTAGCCAACACACAATTTCTTCGTCTCGCCTACAATACCGTACAAACACAACGTGGCAAAGAAGAGCTGGATCCTCTCGAATTTGATGATTTTGTGCGTGAAAAAATGAAATTGCTGGACATGAAACCTGATTTCCTGGATCGCAGTGTCAATGAAGGTTTTTCTGGTGGCGAAAAGAAACGAAATGAAATTTTGCAAATGGCATTACTGGAACCCAAACTCAGTATTCTGGATGAAACAGATTCAGGATTGGATATTGATGCACTTAAAATTGTGGCCCATGGTGTCAATCAAATCGCCAATAAAAACAACGCAATGATTCTGGTAACGCATTATCAGCGCTTGCTGAATTATATCGTACCTGATTTTGTACATGTCATGCAGGCAGGCCGTATTGTCATGACCGGTGGCAAGGAATTGGCATTGGAACTGGAAGCACGCGGTTATGACTGGGTCAATGCAAACAAGCACTCAATTGCTGGAGTAATCGCATGAATGAAATAGCCAATACCGATTATCTTCAGTGCCTGCTTAAATCATGGCCGGCTAAATCGACCGAATCACAGTCCTGGTTAAATCAATTACGCGCCCAAGCCATTGATCGTATCAGTATGCAGAGACTACCGACCAAACGTGATGAGGAATGGCGCTTTACCGATATTTCACCGTTAACCCGCTTACCCTATCAACCGTCGCAGCCTGAATGCAATTTGCAAGCACAGGATATTGAACACTTATGCCTGAATGAAGCAAAAAACCGTCTGGTGTTTGTTGATGGTCATTATGCTCCGCAATTATCGGCCATTGCCGACCCGGCAGCACTTGTGATTGGCAACTTGCCGGCATTCTTGTCCACGCATGCATCGACTCTGCAGTCTCACTTGGGGCAATACGCCCGATTTGACAACAACGTATTTGCCGCATTGAATACCGCTTTCCTGCGAGATGGTGCGCTGATATTGGTCCCGAAGAATATTACTATTGCTGAACCGATTCACCTGTTGTTTATTGCCACGCAAAATGAAGTCACCAGCTATCCACGCTGCTTGTTGATTGGTGAATCAGGAAGTAACGTAACACTGATTGAAGATTATGCCGCTCTTCAGCAAGCAACTTACATCACCAATTCAGTCACAGAAATCAGTCTGGCCGCCAATGCACATGCCAGGCATATTCGCGTTCAACGGGAAAGCGCGCAGGCTTTTCATTTGGCAAGCTGCGCAGTGTCACTGGCCTACGCCAGCAATTATCAATCTGTCAGCATTGCACTGGGATCACAGATTTCCCGCTATAACCTGGATGTCCGGTTAACGGATGAAGCGGCAGAATGTGTCATTGATGGACTCACGCTGATTGCAGATCGTCAACTGGCTGATACGCACACCTGTATCGATCATGTTAAGCCCAATGGCACCAGTCATCAGCAGCATAAATGCATTGTCAATGGCGCAGCACATGCCGTGTTTAATGGAAAAATCATTGTGCGCCCTCATGCGCAACACACCAACTCATCGCAATCCAGCCGCAACCTGTTACTCAGCAAGACAGCGCAAGTAGACACCAAACCGCAACTGGAAATTTTTGCTGATGATGTCAAATGCTCGCACGGTGCAACAGTTGGACAACTGGATCAGGAAGAGATTTTTTATCTGCAAAGCCGCGGCTTATCAGAAGTAGCTGCACGCAATTTATTAACCTACGCATTTGGTGCAGAAATCATCAGCCGCATCCCTGTCGCCTCGCTCAGGCAACAATTGGAACAAATTGTTCTCAATCAGACTCAGAGTAACTAATCATGAATCCAGCTAATGTCTCTCTGAAATCTGAAATTTCCTCCGGTGTTGATTGGAAAAAAATCCGTGCCGATTTTCCTATTCTTAATCTTAAAATAGATGGTAAACCACTCGTCTATCTTGACAATGCCGCGTCCAGTCAAATGCCGCAACCAGTCATTGACCGCCTTGTGCACTATCAGACGACTCAACATGCCAATATCAATCGCGCCGTCCACTATCTATCCGAAGTTGCTACGATGGAATATCACCACGCGCGTTGTACATTGCAGCAATTCATTAATGCACGTGAAGATCGGGAAGTTATCTTTACCAGCGGCACAACCGACTCCATTAATCTGGTCATGCACGGTTATGGGCGTAAATTTATCAAAGCGGGCGATGAAATTATTCTGACTACTCTGGAACATCATTCCAATATCGTGCCCTGGCAAATGCTGGCCAATGAAAAAGACGCAAAAATTCGTGTCGCTCCAATCAATGACAAGGGTGAACTGGAAGTCGGTGAATATGAAAAACTATTTAACGAGCGCACCAGGTTTGTTGGTCTGATTCATGTATCGAATGCGCTCGGCACCATCAACCCCATCAAAAAAATGATTGATTTTGCGCATCAACACGGCGTTCCTGTGCTGATTGATGGCGCACAGGCAGCATCGCATATTACGATTGATGTGCAAGCGCTCGATTGCGATTTCTATGCTTTTTCCGCGCATAAACTGTGTGGCCCAACCGGAGTAGGCATACTTTACGGCAAAGCTGCTTTGCTTGAAGCCATGCAACCCTTTAAAGGCGGCGGCGACATGATAGCTTCGGTTACTTTTAAAAAAACGATCTACAATACCATTCCGCATAAATTTGAGGCCGGCACGCCACCCATTGCCGCTGCCATTGGTTTCGGCGCTGCCATTGATTATTTGACGGCGATTGGTATCGAGAATATTGCTGCGTATGAATCCACTCTGCTTGATTATGCGACGGAATGTCTGAATGCGATTCCAGGTGTCAGGATCATTGGTACCGCTGCAGAAAAAACAGCCGTGCTTTCCTTTACCATCGACGGCATTCATCCGCACGATATCGGTACCATCCTGAATCAGGATGGCATTGCGGTTCGCACTGGACACCATTGCGCGCAACCTGTCATGCAGCGCTTTAATGTTCCGGCCACTTCCCGGGCCTCATTTGCCTTTTACAATAAAAAAATAGAAGTTGACGCCTTGGCCGCCGGCATTAAAACTGTCCAAAAGGTTTTTTTATAATGCACAACAATTCACTGTATCAGGAAGTCATCCTCGATCATAACCGCAAACCGCGCAATTATGGCAAACTGGATCATGCCAGTCATCATGCCGTGGGTCATAATCCACTATGCGGCGATCGCTTGGACATTACATTACAGCTTGAAAATGATCAGATCAATAACATCGCATTCCAAGGTGAATCCTGTGCAATCTGCAAGGCATCCGCATCGATGATGACGGCTGCTGTGAAAGGAAAATCGCGCTTGGATGCGGAAACACTCATTCATGAATTTCGTGAATTGGCCACTGGCAAACTGGATACCAATCATCCGCATCACCTTGGGCGCCTGACGGTTTTTTCCGGTATACGTGATTTACCGACACGCGTTAAATGTGCAATTTTGCCGTGGCATACCCTGCATGCTGCGCTCAATTCTATTGCCAGCGCATCGACCGAAGCCAATAATGACCCAGCGCAAGCGGTGTCGAGTAGTTCCTAGCCAGAATATTGCATGAATTCGCACGATGATCACGCATGATATTGGTTTCACAAGGGATTTTTCTAAGAAGCGGTGTAGTTATTCATACACCCGACTGAGATAAATCCCTTGTGGAATCAAGAGTCAAGTGAGGGCGTGTGCAATTCATGCAATATCCGGGCTAGTGTCGTGAAGTAGCATCCAACGCTGGCATATGTGTTGATTCAGTTCAGTTCTGCCACAATCCAGTCATATATGCCAAACAATCTTCCTGAATGTTAATTGCAGAGCTCAGTATTAATAAAAACCAAAATGCCAAAAATTGCTGATATTGAAGGAACACCTAACAAAAATGCTTTGAAGTTTATTCTCAAAGAGCCTCTGACCTGGGGGATTGCACGATCGTACGATAACGCTGAAGCCGCCAAGGATGATCCGCTGGCTTCCGCATTATTCGATATCGATCATGTCACCAATGTTTTTTACATCGATCATTGGATCACCGTCACCCAGGATGGGGAAGCCAACTGGCAAGACCTGGCGCGCGAAATTGCCGATCCCATCCGCGCAGCACCCGCTGCTTCAGCACAATCTGCCGAAACAGTAGCCGCCGCCAGCAATGCGCTCGCTGACTTAAGCCCGGAAAATCAATTACGCCTGGAAAAAATCAATATCCTGCTGGATGAGGAAGTGCGCCCCTACCTGCAACATGATGGAGGTGATCTGCATGTATTAGGACTTGAAGACAATATCCTGCGTATCCACTATCAGGGAGCATGTGGCACTTGCCCCAGCTCCATATCAGGCACGCTTAAAGGGATTGAGAATATGCTAAAAACCATTGAGCCTGATATCCAGGTCATTGCCAGTTAGTTACTGAAATATTTTTGAAATTTAAGATCAAGTCAGATAAAGTAAACATGCTTTAGTGATATCCACGGTAAATTTGTTCTAACCCCAGAAACTAAGAAACTCAGCATTTTCGGATAACCTTAAAATTATATGCTATTGATTTTAATGATTTTCATCAGAGTTTATTAGTGATTTTTCGGTGCTAATCGGAAGTCAACGTAACATTATGTTTTTGAAAGTATTAGTAATCAGAACAAATTAACCCTGCAGCATGGAGAGCATGGATTCTTTGTTGAGTCTCAATTTTCAAATCTTCAAAAAATCAAATAATAACGCAGTGTAGAGTATGTAATGCCTATTCAGCATCAGATCTTCGCTCAATACATATGCCCAGTTTTTTTACCCCGCGTATAATTCCAAGTTTTGCAATACTGACTTTAATCCAGGGGGATTTAAATTCTTTCAGGATGGTTTGTGCGATATGTTCAGCCAATGCTTCCAGTAAAGAAAAATGCTTTTCTGCCAGAATTTCATTAATTCGTTTGATAACCAAAGCATAATCAAGCGCATCTTCGATTTTATCTGTTTTACAGGCACGACTGGTCGGTAGTGCGATTTCCAGATCTAGTTGGATGGTTTGGGGAACCTTTCGTTCCCATGGATAAATCCCGATTAAAGTTTTTGCTTTAAAATCGTGTAGAAAAATAATATCCATTAATGATTATAGAGCTAAAATGAGCACGTTATTTTTAGTGTATGTCATGGGAGTAATGAGGGAATTGTTGGTGTGAGACAGATGAGATTCTATTCTATTCTATTTTGTTAAGGTGATGCTAATACTCATGACAATATTGGTGTTTGCTCTATTGGCTTATCTGTTGGGATCTGTTTCCTTTGCGGTAGTGTCCAGCTGGATTTTTAGATTGCCGGATCCGCGCACATACGGTTCAAAGAATCCTGGCGCAACCAACGTCTTGCGCAGTGGCAAGAAAGCTGCGGCTATTTTGACGTTATTGGGCGATGCAGGTAAAGGTTGGCTTGCGGTGGTTTTGGCGCAATATTACGCACCACTATGGGGCTTAGGCAATGAAGGAATTGCTGTTGTCGCATTGGCCGTGTTTCTTGGGCATGTCTTCCCAGTATTTTTACGCTTTCAAGGGGGTAAAGGGGTAGCAACTGCAGTTGGGGTATTGCTGGGTTTGAGTCCATGGATTGGTTTAATGGCTATAGCGACTTGGTTATTGGTTGCTATGATCTGGCGTATATCATCCTTGTCTGCTTTGATTGCAGCTTTACTCGCGCCGATTTATGCATTGAGCATACTTGGTTTTGAAAGTAATACTCTGGCAGTTTCGCTCATGTCATTAATGTTAATTTGGCGTCATCAATCAAATATTGTTAATTTGATAGCAGGTAAAGAAGGGCGTATCGGTAAAAAGAATTCTTCTAGCCCGGATATTTCATAAATTCAAGTGATGATCACGCTGGACTCTGATTGACAGGGAAGTTTTTATAAAGGAGTGATGTAGTGATTCAACACCCGGCTGCGCAAAATATTTCTTATCAATCAGAGGATAAGTGAAGGCGCGTCTCAATTTACGAAATATCCGGGCTAGGAGGCTGTCCGAGAATAGTGGTCGATTAATCATCAGATGTTTCTAACATTTCTAAATTCCAACGTGGTTTGACATTAAAGGTGCTTGCCAGTTGCCAGTTTTTTTTATTTGCAGTTTGCAACCGCATTGCACCAGCAAAAGCAATCATGGCACCATTGTCTGTACAGAACTCGAGTTCTGGATAGTAAACTGTAGCTCCTTTTGAAGCTACTTTGTTACTGAGACTCTGGCGTAATTGATCATTGGCACCCACTCCCCCAGCCACTACAAGTTGAGTAAAGCCAGTTTGTGATAAGGCTGTCAATGATTTTTCTGTCAATACTTCTACGACGGCCTCTTGAAAAGCCAAAGCAATATCCGCACAAGTTTGCTGCGTTTTTTCATATTTATTGATCAGAGTGAGTACTGCAGTTTTTAAGCCACTAAAACTGAAATTGAGATCTCCGCTATTGAGCATAGGTCGAGGTAGCTTAAAGCGTCCTGGTTGACCTTGTTGTGCAAGTTTTGATAAGGCTGATCCACCTGGATAGCCCAACCCCAGTAATTTTGCTGTTTTATCAAAAGCTTCACCTGCTGCGTCATCAACAGTTTCACCCAACAGTTTATATTGGCCTACAGCGTCAACTTGCATTAATTGAGTATGCCCTCCTGATACCAGAAGCGCTATGAACGGAAAGCTTGGTGCAGGTGTGGACAATAAAGGTGATAATAGATGTCCTTCAAGATGATGGATGCCCAGCGCAGGAATTTTTAATGCAAAGCCAAGTGCAGCTCCAATACTGGCACCCACCAAAAGTGCCCCAGCCAAACCGGGGCCTTGTGTATAAGCAATGGCATCAATTTCTTGTAATTGACATTTTGCGGCAAGCAAAGTTTGCTTAATCAAAGGCAGCACACGTCGAATATGATCGCGCGATGCAAGCTCTGGCACCACACCACCATATTCACTATGCATTTCTACTTGTGAATAGAGTGTATGACTCAGCAGACCATGCTCTGTGTCAAAGAGCGCGATTCCTGTTTCATCGCAAGAAGTTTCGATACCTAAAACAAGCATTAAGAAAAGTAGAAGGATAGCTCTTTTATAACGGAATTCTTGGTGTTATAATTACAAGCTTTTGTTGCGTCTCATATTGGAAGCGCTGAAAAGATTCGAATTTTCATTATATATTAACTAACCAAGGGTTTTGCATATTTATGACAACCGTCAAGGTCAAGGAAAACGAGCCATTTGAAGTTGCTATGCGACGCTTTAAGCGCTCCATAGAAAAAACAGGAATACTGACAGAGTTGCGTGCTCGTGAGTTTTATGAAAAACCAACTGCAGAACGCAAGCGTAAGCTGGCAGCGGCTGTAAAGCGTAATTACAAGCGATTACGCAGTCAGTTGCTACCCCCCAAGCTTTATTAAACCGCAATAGTAATAAAGTAATAATAAAGTAATAAGATAAATTTGAAAGTAACTGAGTGCTGTTTTAGGTATTTATTTATATAAGATATATATCATAAATAGTCAGAACATTACTCAATTACATCAATAATTTTCGCTATGAGCTTGAAACAAAGAATCACTGAAGACATGAAAGCGGCCATGCGCACGGGCGATACCAAGCAGCGGGATACTATTCGCTTGCTACAAGCCGCCATCAAGCAGCGTGAAGTGGATGAACGTATAGAACTTGACGATGCAGCAGTCATCGCGGTCATTGAAAAAATGCTCAAACAGCGGAAAGATTCTATTTCTCAGTATGAGGCCGCACAGCGGATTGATCTGGCTAATATTGAGAAAGATGAGATTTCTGTTTTAAGCATTTATATGCCGCAAGCACTCAATGATTCTGAAATAGATGCTTTGATTGCTGAGGCGATTGCAACTGTAGGAGCAAAAGGTATGCAGGATATGGGTAAGGTGATGGCCCTATTGAAACCAAAACTTGCAGGACGTGCGGATATGACTAAAGTATCAACACTGATTAAAGGAAAAATATCAACCTGAGATTACGCCCTACATTGGGTTTGCTGTTATTCATAAAAAAACCTGTAGTTGCTACAATTTCTTTATACTTGTTGACTGATGGGCATTATTGATTACTTTCGATAGATGATTCCTCAGACTTTTATTCACGACTTACTCAATCGAATAGATATCGTTGATGCGATTGATCGCCATGTTCCACTCAAAAAAGCGGGTGCTAATTTTGTGGCATGCTGTCCGTTTCACAGTGAAAAGACCCCCTCATTTACAGTCAGTCAAACCAAACAGTTTTATCATTGCTTTGGTTGCGGAGCACATGGTAACGCGATTAGTTTTCTGATTGAATATAGTGGCCTGAGCTTTGTTGAGACGGTTAATGACTTGGCTGCTTATGCCGGAATGCAAATGCCTTTGCAACAGGTTGATGCATCTTCCAAACAGGCTGATTCAAATGATTCATCACAATATCCTACAGAAGGATACAGCGATAATAATCCGGAGATATCACCACAGGATTTGTTAGGTGTGATGCAAGTTGCCACCCGGTTTTATCGAGAGCAACTTAAGGTTTCAGAAAAGGCTATCGCTTATCTCAAAAAACGCGGCTTATCCGGTAAAACTGCCGCGCGATTTGCAATGGGTTATGCGCCTGCTGGCTGGCAGAATCTTGATGCAGTTTTTTCTGATTATAAATCTGAAAAAATCCAAAAATTATTAGCTAAAGCAGGATTGGTAATTATCACCGATGAAACCAAGCAATATGATCGATTCAGAGATCGCATCATGTTTCCAATTCTTAATCAGAAAGGTCAGATAATTGGTTTTGGAGGCCGGGTACTTGAGCAGGAAGAGCCCAAATATCTGAATTCCCCTGAAACGATTTTATTTGAAAAGGGACGGGAATTATACAACCTCTTCTCAGCACGTCGCGCCATTCGTGAAGCAAATTGTGTGGTTGTTGTAGAGGGTTATATGGATGTTATAGCACTTTCAGAGCATGGCATTGACTATGCGGTGGCTGCCTTGGGTACAGCTACGACCAAGTTTCATATACAAAAGCTTTTACGTCAGACAGACAATATTATTTTTTGTTTTGATGGCGATAAAGCGGGCAAGAAGGCTGCATGGCGCGCTCTTGAGAATAGCCTGGCGCTGCTTTCAGATGGCAAATACTTGAGTTTTCTTTTTTTGCCTGAAGGCGAAGACCCAGATAGTTATGTGAGTCAATATGGAAAAGAATCCTTTGAACGACAACTCAAACAAGCGACACCCTTATCAGAATTCCTATTTAAGAAATTATGCTTAAAAACAAACCTTCAAACCAGTGAGGGCCGCGCCAAGTTAGTCAGTGATGCAAAACCGCTATTGGAGCAAGTAAAAGCCTCGGCATTATCATTATTACTTTTAAAGCGCCTGGTAGAACTGAGTGGAATAAGCCGAGGTGAATTAGAAGAAGAAGGATTGTTACAAGTAAAACATAAATCAAGGATTCGCAGGATAGAAAATGTACCCAGGAAACAACCTGCTACACCCTACCGCTGGCTAATTCTGATGTTGCTTTATAGCCCGAATTATATCGATAAACTAAATAGAGACTTGTTTGTCGAATGTAACGAAAATAATGAAGAAGTTGTTGCATTGAGATCACTGGTTGATTTTCTTGATGAACACCCCAATCTGATTGAAAGTAAATCGGCACCTTCAATACTTACTTACTTGCAGGATAGCCCACATAGAGCATTGCTGGAAAGTATTGAAAGTGAAACCCTCGAATGGGGTGATACGATTGATTTAGAGGCAGAGTTTCTGGGAGCATTAGAAAAATTACAGCAAATACAACGTAAAAAACGCATGACTGAGTTACATAGCAAATCTTTGGATACGTTGACCGATGAGGAAAAGCGAGAGCTTCAACGATTGGCTAGTGTCGTGAATCAGAAATAGTGAAACAAGATAAAACGGATGGATTTTTTCGCAGGGCAAGGCGCGAGGAGGCGACATAGCTCGGACTATGGCAACGACGAGCAACGCCGCCATGCGGAAAAAGATGCCGTTTCATGTTTCACTATTTCTGATTCACGGCACTAGATTATAAAATAAGTTTCAAGGTGTCAGTAGTATCGAATTTTGATATAATCTAGCAGGTTGTCTAAGAATAGTGGTCGTAGTGAGGGAAGGCTATTTTGAAACAGATTTTTTGAACAGTTGAGGCGAATAGTTATTCTATTTTTTAACGAAAATGATCGAGAAATATGGCCAAAATAGCTTTTCCGCAGTAGCACTCTATTCCAGAACAGCCTCCTGGCGCTCCCAGCTTTTAATTTATCCATGTTATTGGAATCCAATATGCCAAAGACAAAAGCGATCAAGTCAAAAGATAATGAAGTAATAAAGAAAGTAAGAACTAAAAAAATAAAAATTACCAATGAAGAAATGGTAGAAAAAGAAGAGTCTTTATCTAATAAATTAGCAGCTAAAACTGAAAAAAAAGTGAAAGAAACTACAAAAACAACTGCCAAGAAAGCGTCAAAAAACTCGACAAGTGAAGATACTGCCAGCTTGGAAGTATCTTCTTCTAAAGCAGTTGGTAATGAAGCTGGTATAGCCAAAGCAGTACTTGGCGCAAATGACATTGAACCCAGCGATGGCAAGAAAACCAGAGGAAGAACTCCCAAAAAAATAAAGGCGGCAGCTGCTGGTAAAGAACAAACCAATGGTATAGAAGCAATTTCTGTTGCGCAAAGTGGTAATTCACTGCCACAAGATATTGAAGCACGTCGCATGCGCCTGAAAATACTTATCGTATCGGGCAAAGAACGCGGGTATCTGACATATGCTGAAATCAATGACCATCTGCCTGATGACATGCTGGATGCAGAACAGATAGAAGGCATCATCAGCATGATCAATGACATGGGCATATCTGTGCATGATGAAGCACCGGATGCCGAAACGTTACTGATGTCAGATACCACAACAACCGTCACCGATGAGGATGTGGCGGAAGAAGCAGAAGCTGCGCTCTCTACGGTAGATTCTGATTTTGGGCGCACAACAGATCCAGTGCGTATGTATATGCGTGAAATGGGATCAGTTGGCTTGTTAACGCGTGAAAGTGAAATTGAGATTGCAAAACGCATTGAAGGTGGCCTGCGTCATATGATACAGGCAATTTCAGCCTGCCCACCGATTATTACAGGCATTGTAAATCTGGCAACTGAAATTGAGAAAGATAATTTACGCATTGATGAAGTTGTTGATGGCTTACTGGATGCAAATGCTCAAGAAATCATTAATGAAGATTTTTCTGATGAATCTCTAGAGCAAGAATTGGACTCCAGTAATCCAGGTGATGAAGAAGATGCGGATGGAGACAGCGCTGCGATTGCCAGTGCAAGTTTATTGAAACTAAAAACTGATGCACTGGAGCGTTTTGCGGTTATTCGTGAAATATATAATGAAATGCAGGTTATCCTTGAAAAAGAAGGGCCTTATCATCCTGGATATATTGAGTCACAGGATAAAATTTCATCTGAACTGATGGCCATTCGCTTCTCAGCAAAAATGGTGGAGAAGCTCTGTGATACTCAGCGTGCACTAGTGGGTAATGTACGTAGCTATGAACGCAAAATAATGGATTTATGTGTATCTAAAGCAAAGATGCCGAGAAATCATTTCATCAAGAATTTTCCTGGGAATGAAACAAACCTTGATTGGGTAACGCAAGAAATCGAAACTGGTAAACCCTATAGTCAGGCACTTGAGCACTATGGGCCTGCAATTATGGAAGAACAGCAGAATTTATTGTCCCTTAAAAATAATATTGGCATTTCAATCAAAGATCTCAAAGAAATCAATCGCAAGATGTCGACGGGTGAAGCAAAAGCACGTCGAGCAAAACGTGAAATGACTGAAGCAAACTTACGTTTAGTGATCTCCATTGCAAAAAAATATACCAATCGCGGATTGCAATTTCTTGATCTGATTCAAGAAGGCAATATCGGCTTAATGAAAGCCGTGGATAAGTTTGAATATCGACGAGGTTATAAATTCTCAACTTATGCGACATGGTGGATACGTCAGGCGATTACACGCTCTATCGCTGACCAGGCACGTACTATTCGGATTCCAGTGCATATGATTGAAACAATCAACAAAATGAATCGTATCTCACGCCAGATTTTGCAGGAAACCGGACAAGAACCAGAACCAGCAGTACTCGCGCAGAAAATGGAAATGCCTGAAGAAAAAATTCGTAAAATTCTTAAAATTTCCAAAGAACCGATTTCTATGGAAACACCTATTGGTGATGATGAAGACTCCCATCTGGGTGATTTTATCGAGGATGCAGCAACCATGGCGCCAGCTGATGCAGCAGTTTATGCTAGCTTACGTGGTGTTACAAAGGATATACTAGACTCTTTGACACCGCGTGAAGCCAAAGTGTTGCGTATGCGTTTTGGTATTGAAATGAATACCGATCATACTTTGGAAGAAGTGGGAAAACAATTTGATGTCACACGTGAACGCATTCGACAAATCGAAGCCAAGGCATTACGCAAGTTACGTCATCCAGCACGTTCTGAACGCTTACGTAGCTTCCTGGATACGAGTAACAGTTAGAGATTAAAAATAATAATAGGGTCTGTAGCTCAGTTGGTTAGAGCAGGGGACTCATAATCCCTTGGTCGCTGGTTCGAGTCCAGCCAGACCCACCAATAAATCAAGCACTTGAGATAACATCAAAAGTGCTTTTTTCTTTCTTGGAGCGCTACTGGGGCACTTCTCTGCAGCAATCTGCAATAACTAACCTCGTATCTACTTTAAATCCCAGGGGGAGGCAGCATCAAACCTGCAAGATTTGCGCTTTTTGACTAATTAGATCTGCCAAAGATGGTAGCTTCAATTGCCCCGTCACTCTGTCATAAACGTAGTCATAAAAGCTCACGCCTAATTTTTTAGCGGTCTGATTAATCGTCATAAACGTGTCTTTTAT
>CXWL01108945.1_pt1 | contig 20334 bp, 22 predicted proteins | sample 590931 | NCBI WGS metagenome assembly CXWL01 (sample SAMEA3498368, study PRJEB10139) | groundwater metagenome | biome: water well; material: biofilm material | place: Germany | collected 2015-04-27 | reverse complement strand
GTCTTTCATGCCGAACGCTTCCTTCAACGCGCCGTCGACGTCGCCCGGTTTCTCGATCCGCATACCGACGTGCCCGTAGGCTTCAGCCAGCTTCTCGAAGTCAGGCAGCGAGTCCATGTACGACTCGGAATAGCGCGAGCCGTAGTCGATCTGCTGCCATTGGCGCACCATGCCGAGGAAACGGTTGTTCAGCAGGATGATCTTCGGCGTCAGGTGATATTGCTTGCAGGTGGCAAGTTCCTGGATGCACATCTGGATCGAGCCTTCGCCAGTGATGCAGGCCACCGTCGCGCCAGGGTTGGCCATCTGCACGCCCATCGCGTACGGCAGGCCCACGCCCATCGTGCCCAGGCCACCGGAGTTGATCCACCGGCGCGGCTTGTCGAACGGGTAGTATTGGGCGGCCCACATCTGGTGCTGGCCGACATCGGAGGTGATGAAGGCGTCGCCTTTGGTCACTTCCCATACCTTTTCAACGACCGATTGCGGCTTGATCAGGATGCTCGAGTCCTGGTACTTCAGGCATTCGCGGCCGCGCCATTCGTCGATCTGCTTCCACCAGTCCTTGATGTTGGCTGGGTTCGGCTTGTTTTCGGCGGCGTCGAGCTGCGCAAGGACTTCGACCAGCACCTCCTTGACGTTGCCGACGATCGGAATGTCGACTTTGACGCGCTTGGAGATCGACGATGGATCGATGTCGATGTGGATGATCTTGCGCGGGTTCGACGCAAAGTGTTTCGGGTTGCCGATCACGCGGTCGTCGAAACGGGCGCCGATGGCGATCAGCACGTCGCAGTGCTGCATCGCCATGTTCGCTTCGTAGGTGCCGTGCATGCCCGGCATGCCGACGTAGTTCTTGCTCGAGGCGCGGTAAGCGCCCAGGCCCATCAAGGTGTTGGTGACCGGGAAGCCGAGCTTGTCGACCATGCGGTTCAGTTCCGCCGAAGCGTTCGCAAGGATCACGCCGCCGCCGGTGTAGATCATCGGGCGTTCGGCTTGCAGCAGCATCTGCACTGCCTTGCGGATCTGTCCGGTGTGGCCCTTGTCGACCGGCTTGTACGAGCGCATCTCGATATCCTTCGGATAGTCGTAGACGCACTTGTGCATGCTGATGTCTTTAGGAATATCGACCAGCACCGGTCCCGGACGGCCGGTCCTGGCGATGAAGAATGCTTTCTTGATGGTCGATGCCAGGTCGCGGACGTCCTTGACCAGGAAGTTGTGCTTGACCACCGGGCGGGTGATGCCCACGGTGTCGCATTCCTGGAAGGCGTCCTGTCCAATGGCGTGGCTCGGCACCTGGCCGGAGATAACCACCATCGGGATCGAGTCCATGTACGCGGTCGACAGGCCGGTGACTGCGTTGGTGACGCCAGGGCCGGAGGTGACCAGCGCTACGCCGACCGTGTTCGAGCTGCGCGAATAGGCGTCGGCAGCGTGGACGGCAGCCTGTTCGTGGCGGACCAATACGTGCTGGAATTTGTCTTGCTGGAAGATGGCGTCGTAGATATAGAGGACTGCCCCGCCCGGATAACCAAAGACGTGTTTGACGCCCTCTTCGGCCAGGCAACGCACGACTATCTCAGCGCCCGTGATGGGAGCTGCTGATTCGTTACTCATGATACATTCCTTTCAAAACCCATTGGGAGGTGATCGGATGCTCTTTCCTAACGAAGACCGCGTGCCGCGACAGTGCTCAGGCTTCCCTTCTTTCTGCGGTCGCTGCAATCCTTCACGTACCCATAGATACGTTACGAACTGGGGCTAAACGCAACTCGTTTGGCATGAGTTTCTGTAGCGGTTATGCGAACCTCTCACGCTTGTGGCGCGGGTTAGAGCAAACTGCCTACATATGAAAGCGCGTCAATCGTTGAAGGCGTTGTGCGCCGGCCGCGACTGACCTGAGCTTCGGGATTGCAAAGCGTCCTGCAACCTTACTGCGTTGCACCATTTTGGTCAAGATAAAAAAACGGCATTTTTTGGTGCATAAAGGGTTCAAAACCGTAAATATTCAGCAAGACGGCGCGTTATTTGCTAGCATGCCTCAGTTTTCNNGAAAAGCGCGCATTCAAGCAGGCCGTGTACGCGGTTCGCAAGGATGAGTCCGCTTTTGATATCGTGCAGGACGCGATGATCAAGCTTGCCGAAAAATACGGGGATAAGCCGGCCGCCGAATTGCCGCTGCTGTTCCAGCGTATTTTGCAGAACACCATTCTTGATTACTTCCGCCGCGAAAAAGTCCGCAATACCTGGATCACCCTGTTTTCCGGCCTGGGAAAGCGCGATGGCGAGCATGACGACTTTGATATACTCGAGGCGTATGAGGCGGCGGATGGATCGCAGGCGGCCGAGTCGGCCGCGGACCAGGTCGAACGCATGCAAACCCTGGGCATGATCGAGGCCGAGGTACAAAAGCTCCCGGCGCGTCAACGAGAAGCCTTCCTCATGCGTTACTGGCAGGACATGGACGTGGCTGAAACGGCCGAGGCGATGGGATGTTCGGAGGGTAGCGTCAAGACGCACTGCTCGCGGGCCACGCACACGCTGGCGGCATCGCTGAAAGCCAAGGGAATTAAACTATGAACACCGACGACCTCAATTTTGCGTACAAGGTAAGACATGCCTTGAACGACAACCTCGATCACCTGCCGCGCTCCACCACGGACCGACTGGCCGCCGCACGCAAGCTGGCGGTCTCGCGCAAGAAAGCCGACGCCAGCCCGCTGCGCACTGCCCAGCGCGCCATTGCCGGCAATGCTTCCTCCCTGCTCTCCTTCGAATGGCTCGGCCGCATGGGCGTGGCCCTGCCGCTGATGGTCATGGTCGTCGGCCTGGCCGGCATCTATCAGTTCCAGGAAGAACGGCGCCTCGCTGAAGTCGCCGAGCTCGACGCCGGCGTGCTGTCCGATGAACTGCCGCTGACCGCATATCTCGACCAGGGCTTCAACGCCTACGTCGACGAGCGCGCCCGATGATCAGGACGATTGTCCGGGTAGCGGCCGCCGCGGCCGTGTTCACTTTGTCTGCCAGCGCCGGCGCGCAGGCTGCGCCGCCAAAGGCGGGCGCCACTTCAAGCGCTGCCGCAACCAAGCCCGCGTGGAAAGACCTGGCCCCCGCACAGCAGTCAGCCCTGACCCCGCTCAAAGGCGAATGGGACACGCTCGAAGCCGTGCGCAAGCAGAAATGGCTGGAAATCGCCAACCGCTTCGCGTCGATGCAGCCTGCCGAACAGCAGCGCATGCACGAGCGCATGCGCGACTGGGTCAAGCTGACGCCGGCACAACGCAAGGTCGCGCGCGAAAATTATGCGCGCGTCAAGAAGATCGGCAAGGACCAGCGCAGCGCCAAATGGGAGCAGTACCAGCAGCTTCCAGAGGAAGAGAAGCGGAAACTCGCCGCCGAGGCAGCACGCAAGCGCAAGGCCGGGGCCGCGCCATCCAGGCCTGGAACTGAAACCGCCAAGCCGGCGAGTCCAACGCTGCCGTCGCCCGTGCCGCCGCAGGGTCCGGCGCCGGGCAATATGCCGCCTCCATTCACCCCACCGGCCCAGCCGGTTCCTCCCGTACCACATGCAAACCAGTAAGCCGATCGTCGTAACACCCACCCTGAAACGCCGTTTTATCTGCCTGGTTTATGAAGCGTTCCTGTTGACCGCCGTGGTCATGTTTGCGCTGTTCGTATTCCTGTTCGCTACCCAAAAACTGCAGGGCGGACACGTGCAGGAGTATGGCCGCCAGCTTGTGCTATTGCTCGCCTCAGGCGCCTACTTCATCCATTCGTGGACCGGCAGCGGCCATACACTGGCGATGAAGACCTGGCGCATCAAGCTCGTCAAAGTGGGCCACGCGAGCGTTCCGTTTACAACCGCCCTGCTGCGCTATGTGCTGGCATGGGGGTGGGTGTTCCCGGCATTGGTCCTCTGCTACGCGTTCGGGCTGACCAGCAAGGGCCAGGTCAGCGCAGCACTGGCCATCAACGTCGTCCTGTGGGGAATGACCGCGCTGGCAGACAAGAACGGCCAGTTCCTGCATGACCGCCTGGCCGGGACGCGACTGATCCAGCTGCCCAAGCCGGTCAAGGCTCGGAAAGTCAAAGCGCCCGCGTAAGCTTTTGGTAGGGCCCGGCATATCAATCCGACATGGCGGCCTCTTGAAGTATCATTGACTACCTCCATTTCCGCGCGAGCCCCGACATGTCTACGCCACTGCCGATTGCAAACGCCGCCGCCACCACGCTCGGCCCCCTCCCCAACCTCGTCAACCGGCACGGCTGCATCACTGGCGCCACCGGCACGGGCAAGACAGTCACACTCCAGGTCATCGCGCAGGCCCTGTCCGACATCGGCGTGCCGGTGTTCATGGCAGACGTGAAGGGCGACCTGTCCGGCATGGCCANNTTGCCCGGTCACCTTCTGGGATGTGTTCGGCGAACAGGGGCATCCGGTTCGCGCGACCATCTCCGACCTCGGCCCGCTGCTGCTGGCGCGCATGCTGAACCTGAACGACACCCAGGAAGGCGTGCTGCAGCTGGTCTTCAAGATCGCCGACGATAACGGCATGCTGCTGCTCGACACACGCGACCTGCGCACGATGCTGCAGAACGTGGGCGACAACGCGGCCGAGTACCGGACCGAGTATGGAAACATCTCCGCGGCCAGCATCGGCGCGATCCAGCGCGGCCTGATCGGCATCGAGGAACAAGGCGGCGACAAGTTCTTCGGTGAGCCAATGCTCAATATCGACGACCTGCTGCAGACCGATGCGCGCGGCAAGGGCGTCGTCAACATCCTCGCGGCCGACAAGCTGATGAACGCGCCGCGCCTGTACTCCGTGTTCTTGCTATGGATGCTGTCGGAGCTGTTCGAGAACCTGCCCGAAGTCGGCGACCTCGATAAACCGAAACTGGTGTTCTTCTTCGACGAGGCGCACCTGCTGTTCGACGAGGCGCCCAAGGCCCTGCTGCAGAAGATCGAACAAGTGGTGCGGCTGATCCGATCGAAAGGCGTCGGCGTTTTCTTCGTCACGCAAAACCCGCTCGACATTCCGGAGACGGTGCTCGGCCAGCTGGGCAACCGGGTGCAGCACGCGCTACGCGCCTATACGCCGCGCGACCAGAAGGCGGTCAAGGCGGCCGCCGAAACCTTCCGCCCCAACCCTGCCCTCGATACCGCGCAGGTAATCACCGAGCTTGGCGTCGGCGAAGCGCTGGTGTCCTTCCTCGACGAGAAGGGCCGCCCGAACATGGTCGAACGTGCATTCATCCTGCCGCCTGCGTCGCAGATCGGGCCGATAGATGCTGCTGAACGCAAGCGGGTGGAAGCCGGTTCGGTTGTCGCCGGCGTGTATGAAAAAACCGTGGACCGCGAGTCGGCGCACGAGATGATCACCGCGCGTATAGCGGCGGCGGCGGCGGCGGCGGCGAAGGATGCGGCCGTGGCGGAAGTGTCCCCGAACGGCAAACCGGCTCAGGCAGAGGACTCCTCGATCGGCGCAATGCTTGGCGGCTTGTTTGGTGGCTCAGGCAAGCGCGAGTCGCCGGTGCAAGCGTTGGTGAAGTCAGCTGCGCGCAGTATCGGCTCGCAGGTCGGACGCGAAATCATCCGGGGCGTACTTGGCTCTATCCTGAAGAAGCGTTAGGCCTTAGCACGGCGCCACGACCCGCACCGCCGACTCCTTGTAGTCCTTGAATCCCATGCGCAGGTAAAGCGCGTGCGCACTGGTGTTGGCGCGCATGACGTGCAGGAACGGTGTCTCGCCGCGCTGCAGCTGGCGCAGCACCAGCTTTTCCATCAGCCGGCGCGCCAGGCCACGGCCCTGGAAATCGGGGTGCGTGCAGACGCCGCTGATNNGATTTCCCGCAACCCGGTAGCTGCCGCGCGCTCACCAGCCATCGCGATCAGCCGTCCTTCCTCGAAATAGCCGAAGTACTCGCCGAGTTCGGGCGTGCGTGGCCCGAACGGGCCGGGACGCGTCAGCATCGCGAGATCGAAGGCTTGCTGCGCGTGTCCAGCCTGCAGCGGCACCGCGTCAGGGGCCGGGTCATGGGCCGGGGCAGGAGCATCCCACACCATCCGGTACATCGTCGCCTCGGCTTCAATCACCCATCCATCGGGCGCAGCGCCGGTCCATCCATCGCAATAGAAATGCTCACCGGGCTCGCAGAACGGCCGCAGTGCCGCGAAATTCGGACGCCCTGCCTCGGGGAAAGCGACGATCGGAGAGAATCCAGGCGCGTAGCGGCGCGCATCGGCCGTGCCGGCGGCATACTTTGCGTGCGGGCCGGCGAGACAGGCCCAGAAGATATTTTCGAGCGGATGCATCGTCAGCCACCGTTAGCTTCGCGAACAAACGCATAGCATACCGTAGAGTTATCAAAATCCGCTGCCCGGACAAGAAGTACCGCTTCTACAGCAAAATAATATTAGTAAAAACCAATATTGATTGTTTAGAAGAAACAATCTACGTTTATGTTGCACCGTAACAACATTTAAATAGCGGATTGATATCGCATCCTTCGCTAGTCGAGTGGAATCATTTGTCTTTTGTTGCCGCTCGGATACCCTGTTGGCATAAGAGGGCAACCCATCCCCGCCGCCGCCTGTCGTTTTAACCTTGTGCTATTGCCGAATCCACGCATAGCCTGCTGCACCCGTTCGCTCGCCTGGCACCCGCGCGTCCCGCTCATAAAATGGAAAACAATGATGAAGATCTCAGACATAAAAATCGGTGTTCGACTCGGCTCCGCCTTCGGCGTGGTACTGCTGTTAATGGCGACGATGATCGCTGTGGGCATCTGGGAGCTTTCCCGAATTGCTGAAGCAAAAGCTGAGATGAAATCTACCGCGTACCAGCAGCAACTGGCTGCTGACTGGCTCAAGGGGATCGCAACCAATGCGGTCCGCACCTATGCGAAGGTGAAAAGCACCAGCGCGGAGGACGAGCTCTACTTTGGCGGCGAAATGAAAAAAGCCAGCGCGGGTATTACCGAAATCCAGAACGAGCTCGAGCCGCTGATTGCAACGGGCGAGGGCAAGCGCCTGTTCGGCGACGTCGGCGAAAAACGTAAGGCATACGTTGGCATCCGCGACAACACGTTCGCGCTCAAAGCCGACCCGGCGGGCAATCCGGACGATCTGGCAGCCATGGTCAATACAAAACTGATGCCTGCGATGACTGCCTACACCAAGTCGGTCGAACAGGTTGCCGTGTACCAGAAAACGCTGTTTGACCAGGCCGACGCCACCATCGACGAGGTGTACGCGCGCGCAGTAAGCCGCATGGTCGCCCTGGGCGCTGCTGGACTGATCCTCGGCGCCATCCTGGCGTGGCTGCTTTCGCGCAGCATTACGCGCCCTCTGGCGCGTGCGGTATCGCTTGCAGAAACGGTTGCCATGGGCGACCTGCGCACCGAAATCGAGGTCGACTCGCGTGACGAAGTGGGCCAGTTACTCGCCGCGCTCAAGCGCATGAACGAGAGCCTGTTGAAGACCGTCGTGGAAGTTCACACCGGCACCGACATGATTTCGACGGCGTCGCAGGAAATCGCGGCAGGTAACATGGACCTGTCGTCGCGCACCGAACAGCAGGCCAGCTCGCTGGAAGAGACGGCGTCGTCGATGGAAGAACTGACCAGCACCGTCAAGCAGAATGCGGACAACGCGCGCCAGGCCAATGCGCTGGCGGTGTCGGCGTCCGCAGTCGCGGTCAAGGGTGGCACCGTCGTATCTGAAGTGGTGGACACCATGGCGTCGATCAACGAGTCCTCGCGCAAGATCGTCGACATCATCGGCGTCATCGATGGCATCGCGTTCCAGACCAATATCCTGGCGCTGAATGCGGCGGTTGAAGCGGCGCGTGCGGGTGAACAGGGCCGCGGTTTCGCCGTCGTCGCTTCCGAAGTACGCAACCTGGCGCAACGCTCGGCCGCTGCGGCAAAGGAGATCAAGACCCTGATCAACGACTCGGTCGAAAAGGTCGATGCGGGCGGCAAGCTGGTCGACCAGGCAGGTACGACGATGGCTGAAATCGTTCAGTCGATCACGCGGGTGACCGACATCATGTCCGAGATCGCGTCGGCGAGCGTCGAACAGACTTCGGGCATCGAGCAGATCAACATGGCGATCAGCCAGATGGACCAGGTCACCCAGCAGAACGCGGCGCTGGTTGAGGAAGCGGCAGCCGCGGCGGGCTCCTTGCAGGACCAGGCAACTGCGCTGGCGCGGGTGGTCAGCGTGTTCAATGTCGGCGATGCGCATGGCCGCCGCGCGGCTCCAGCGCCAGTTGTCGCGGCAAGGCCCGCGGTCAGGCCAGCTGCCCGTCCGGCGGCGAAGCAGGCCGCGAGCAAGCCACGCCGGCTTGCCGTGGCCAACGGTGCTGATACTGACTGGGAAGAGTTTTAAGTAAAGCGGCGGATAGGCGAATGCCTGTCCGCCCGATTATGCAGCGTGTTAGAAGCGCTCGTAGTCGTGCAGGTAGCGCCACTGCCCTGCCGGCAGCCCTGCCATCGGCAAGCGCCCGATGCGAATGCGCTTCATCCCCACCACCGTCAAGCCGACCATCCGGCACATGTGTTCCAGCTGCCCCGGCTTGACGCCCTTGGCCGCGAAACGCAGGCGCGTTTCGTTCTGCCAGCTCACCTTCATCGGCGCGATCGGCTTGCCGTTAAACGGTAGCCCATGATTCAGCAGCGGCAATCCGCCTTCGCTGATCGCACCAGACACTTCGACGATGAACTCGCTCTCCACGCGCATGCCCTCTTCCACCAGCTTGCGCGCGACACGGAAGTCCTGCGTGTACACCACCAGGCCGCTCGCCATCGTCTCCAGCGGCGACGCGATCGTCAGGTTGTTCGTATGCCGCTTCAGGAAGCGCACCTGCCTGCCATGGTCCGCAGGCAGCAGCGTTTCGGCCGTCACCAGGTCCAGCGCCGGGGCGCCGTCGCTGCCAATGCCCGCGTTGTAGCCAGCCGGCTTGTGCAGCAGGATGGTCACCGGCGGGATCTCGTCCGGCTTCGCATCCGGATGCAGCGCGATGTCCTGTTCGTCGAGTACGCGCATGCCCGGGTCCTCGGCCACTGCGCCGTCGACGCTGACCCAGCCGCCCGCGATATAACGCTCAGCCTCCGCGCGTGAGCAGGGAATCATTTCGGCCACGCGCTTGGCCAGGCGAATCGATGAATCGGTCATGAATTATTGCGCCAGTCTTTGAAAAATGCGGTGAATACGGCGATGGTGCGCTCGACATCGGCAGCGCTGATGTCAAGGTGCGTCACAAGGCGCATGCGCGGGCCGACCGTGGCGCGGATGTTCTCGCGCTCGAGCGCGGCGCGCAGAGGTTCGCATGCAGCGGCAGGCATGTCGAGCCAGAAGATGTTGGTCTGCGGGGCGCTGACCGTGAGCGCGTCAATCGCTGACAAACCCTGCGCGAGGGCTGCGGCGTTGACATGGTCTTCGGCCAGGCGCTCAATGTTGTGCTCCAGTGCATAAAGGCCGGCTGCGGCCAGGATGCCTGCCTGGCGCATGCCGCCGCCAAGCATCTTGCGCCAGCGCTTGCCCTGCTCAATGAACTTCTTCGGTCCGCACAGCACCGAGCCGACTGGCGCGCCAAGGCCCTTCGACAGGCAGACGGACACGGTATCGAAACCGGCGGTCGCCGCGCTCAGGCCGATGCCCTGCTTGACTGCGGCGTTGCAAATGCGGGCGCCATCGAGGTGGGTCGCCAGGCCGCGCGCATGCGCAAGGCTGGTGGCCGCCGCGATGTAGTCGGTGCCTAACACCCGACCGCCGATGGTGTTCTCCAGCGCCAGCACGCGGGTGCGCGCGAAGTGGATGTCGTCGGGCTTGATGTAGGCCTCGATATCGGCCAGCGCGATGCTGCCGTCGGGCTGGTTGGCGATCGGCTGCGGCTGGATGCTGCCAAGGACGGCCGCGCCGCCGCCTTCGTACTTGAAGGTATGCGCTTCCTGGCCGACCAGGTACTCATCGCCGCGGCCGCAGTGGACCATCAGCGCGATCAGGTTGGTCTGTGTTCCCGACGGCGCAAACAGCGCCGCCTCATAGCCAAACATCTCGGCGGCGGTTTGCTGGAGGCGGTTGACCGTCGGGTCGTCGCCGTACACGTCGTCGCCAACTTCGGCGCGCTGCATGGCGGCGCGCATCGCCTCGCCTGGTTGGGTGACTGTGTCGCTGCGCAGGTCTATCCAGTGTTCGCTCATCTTGTTCGTCTCTTGATGTTATCGGGCCGCCGACATGCTTTCGGCTTCGGCCAGTTTCTCGCTGTAGAACCGCTCGCCCATCTCTTCGAGACCCAGCGTCGCCAGTACTTCCTGCAGGCGTTCGGTCGGACGCTTGCGCGGCAAATCCTTGTAGCTGGCGATGATCAACTCGTTTTTCATCGAATGTTCCCAACCGACCAGCTCCGTCACATTGACCTGGTAGCCATGCGCTTCGAGCTGCAGGCAGCGCAGCACGTTGGTGACCTGGCTGCCGAACTCGCGCGTATGCAGCGGGTGGCGCCAGATTTCCGTCAGCGCGCTCTTGCCCAGGTCCTTGCCCTTGTTCTTGCGCAGCACGCTGGCCACTTCGGCCTGGCAGCACGGCACCAGCACCATGAACCTGGCGTGCTTCGTCAGCGCGAAGTCGATGGCGTCATCGGTCGCCGTATTGCAGGCGTGGAGCGCGGTGACGATGTCGATCTGCGCGGGCAGCTGGCTCGACTTGGTCGATTCGGCCACCGACAGGTTCAGGAACGACATGCCGGGGAAGCCCAGCCGCTGCGCCAGTTCGGTCGACTTCTGCACAAGTTCCTCGCGCGTCTCGATGCCATAGATGCGCGAGCCGTCGTCGAGTCCCTTGAAGAACAGGTCGTACAGGATGAAGCCCAGGTAGGACTTGCCGGCGCCATGGTCCACCAGCGAAATGCTCGGATGGTCCTGCTGGATTTCCTTGAGCAGCGGCTCGATGAACTGGTACAGGTGGTAGACCTGCTTGAGCTTGCGGCGGCTGTCCTGGTTCAGCTTACCGTCGCGCGTGAGGATATGCAGTTCCTGCAGCAGCTCGATGGACTGGCCGGGGCGCACTTCCGGCGGCAGGACGATGGCCTGCTGTTTGGACTCAGCGCGCTTCATCGATCCACGCCTGTTGAATCGCTTCGAGTACCTTCTCGCCGCCGCGTGTGCGGTCGTCGTCGAAGCCTTCCAATTGCACTACCCAGTTATGCAGATCGACGAAACGCACGGTGGCGGGATCGACGTCCGGATACTTGTCATACAGTGCTTCGGCTATCGCCGGGATATCGCTCCACTTCATCGCGTGCTCCGGTCAGTGGCTTTTTTCAGCCGCATGATTGATCGTGTACTTCGGCAGCTCGACCACGAGGTCCTGTTCGCCCACGATGGCCTGGCAGGACAGGCGCGATACCGGCTCGAGGCCCCACGCGCGGTCGAGCAGGTCTTCTTCGTCCTCGCCCAGCTCATTGAGCGAGTTGAAGCCTTCGCGGATCAGTACGTGGCAGGTGGTGCAGGCGCAGACGCGGTCGCATGCGTGTTCGATCTCGATGTCGTTCGCAAGCAGCGTGTCGCACACGGACTGGCCGGTCGGCGCTTCGAGCACGGCGCCTTCAGGGCAGTACTCCGGATGTGGAAGGATGACGATTTGTGGCACGTGATTACCTCTAGAATGTGGATATGTTCGTTCAGACTTCGTCGAGCTTCTTGCCGGCCAGCGCGCTGCGCACGCTCTGGTCCATGCGGCGCGATGCGAAGTCCTCGGTGCCGTGCGCAAGGTCGGCCACGGCCGCATGCAGCGCGGACTGCTTGACGGCGACGTTGGCGTGATCGAGCGGCATCGCGATCGCGTCGCGCACCTTGTTCATCAGCGCGGCGATGGCAATGCGCTCATTCTCATCGAGGAGCGCGCTGTCGCTGTCCAGCGCGGAACTGGTCGCCAGCAGGATGCGTTCGGCCTCGACCTCTTCTTCGCGCAGTGCGCGCAGCACCATGTCGTCCTTGGCGGACGTGTACGAGTCCTGCAGCATGCGCGCGACTTCGTCGTCGGCCAGGCCGTACGACGGCTTGACGGTGATCGATGCCTCGACACCTGAGCGCGTCTCGCGCGCCGATACCGACAGCAGGCCATCGGCATCGACCTGGTAGGTGATGCGGATGCGCGCAGCGCCGGCAGCCATCGGTGGAATGCCGCGCAACTCGAAGCGCGCCAGCGAACGGCAGTCCGTGACCAGTTCGCGCTCGCCTTGCAGCACGTGCACCGCCAGCGCGGTCTGTCCGTCCTTGAAGGTGGTGAATTCCTGCGCGCGGGCGCATGGAATGGTCGAATTACGGGGAATGATCTTCTCGACCAGGCCGCCCATCGTCTCGATGCCGAGCGACAGCGGCGTGACGTCCAGCAGCAGCCAGTCGTCGCCAGGGGCGCGATTACCGGCCAGCAGGTTCGCCTGGATGGCTGCGCCCAATGCGACCACCTTGTCCGGATCGATGTTCGCGTGCGGGATCGTCTTGAAGAATTCGGTGACTGCGCGTCGCACGTGCGGCATGCGGGTAGCGCCGCCGACCATCACGACGCCGTCAACGTCTTCGACCGAGACGCCGGCGTCGCGCATGGCTTTTTTAATCGCGGTCATGGTCTTTCCGACCAGGTGCCTGGTGATGTCGACGAGTACCTCTGCCGCGACATTGACGTGCACGATCTCGCCCGAGTTCAGCATCGCGTCGATGGTGGTCTCGTGATTCGTCGACAGCAGTTCTTTGGCCTGGCGCGCCTTGACCATCAGAATCGCAGTGTCCTCGTCCGACAGCGGCGCCAGTTTGGCCTGTTCGACGATCCAGCAGAACAGGCGGTGGTCGAAGTCGTCGCCGCCGAGCGCGGAGTCGCCGCCGGTGGAGAGCACTTCAAACACGCCCTTGGACAGCTTGAGGATCGAGATATCGAAGGTTCCGCCGCCCAGGTCATACACGGCGTAGATGCCTTCGGAGGCTTGATCGAGACCGTAGGCGATCGCCGCGGCGGTCGGCTCGCTGAGCAGGCGCAGCACGTTCAGGCCGGCCAGCTGGGCCGCGTCCTTTGTCGCCTGGCGCTGGGCGTCATCGAAGTATGCGGGCACGGTGATTACTGCGCCAACCAGTTCGTCGCCGAGCGAGTCTTCCGCGATCTGGCGCAGGGTGGCGAGGATTTGTGCGGAGATCTCGACCGGGCTCTTGATACCGGCGACGGTCTTCAGCTGCACCATGCCGGGCGAATCCTGGAAATCGTAGGGCAGGTTTTCCGCGTAGGCGATGTCTTTCAGCCCGCGGCCCATGAAGCGCTTGACCGACACGACCGTGTTGCGCGGGTCGGTGGTCTGGTGCGGGCGCGCCTTGTGGCCGATGTGCGCGTTCCCGTTGGGGAGGTAGCGGACGATCGACGGCAGCAGCTGGCGGCCCTCGTCGTCGCTCAATACCTCGGGGATGCCGCTACGGACCGATGCCACGAGCGAGTTGGTGGTGCCGAGGTCGATGCCCACTGCCAGACGATGCTGGTGTGGGGCTGTCGACATGCCGGGTTCGGAGATTTGCAGAAGTGCCATTTGGGTGTACCGATTTATTATTCTAACTGCCGTCGTTCCCGCGCACGCGGAAACCCATGCTGAGCGTCCGGGTTCACCTCACCATGGATTCCCGCTTGCGCGGGAACGACGACTCTGGACGTTCGCGGGATTGAGTCGCGTTTAGCTTTCCAGCGCCTCGAAGGCGTAGTGAACCTCTTCGCTGAACTTATCGAGAAACATCAGCGCGCGAACGCCTTGCGCCGCGATTTCAAAGTCGCCCGCATCGATTTGCGATCCCACCTGCGCAAGCCGCGCCTTGCGTTCGTGCTTGACCTGATCATCGAGCGCGTCAAGTGCATCGCTGTCCTTTGCCGCCCTCGCCTCACCTAATGCATCGCGCCATTCCATCTGCTGCATCAGGAAATCCATCGGCATGGCCGTGTTCGATTCCGTGTTCAGGTCCACGCCATTGAGCTCGCACAGGTACTGCGCCCGCTTTTGCGGGTTGCGCAGCGTCTGGTAAGCCTCGTTGGCACGGGTGGCCCACTGCATCGCGACGCGCTTTTCAGCGTCGGTCGCATTGATGAAGCGGTCCGGATGCACCCGGCCCTGGACTTCGCGGTAGGCGGCGTCCAGGGCGCCCATGTCGAGCGCGAATGTCGCCGGAAGCTGGAACAGGTCGAAGTGATTCTGCATGCCCGCGCCGCTCAAATGCGGAAGCTTTCGCCGCAGCCGCAGTTGTCCTTGACGTTCGGATTATTGAAGCGAAAGCCTTCGTTCAGGCCCTCGCGTGCAAAATCGAGCTCGGTGCCGTCGATGAACGGCAGGCTTTTTGGGTCGACGAATACCTTGACGCCGTTGGACTCGAACACCGCGTCGTCGGCGGTGCCTTCATCGACGTATTCGAGCTTGTAGGCCATGCCCGAGCAGCCGGTCGTGCGCACGCCAAAGCGCAGACCGACACCCTTGCCGCGGCGTTCGATGTAGCGGTTGATGTGCTTCGCAGCTTTTTCGGTCACTGTAATTGCCATGGTATTCCCCTCGCTTTAAGCGGCAGCCGGATGCTTGGTCTTGTAGTCGGCAACAGCTGCCTTGATTGCGTCTTCGGCCAGGATCGAACAGTGGATTTTCACTGGCGGCAGCGCCAGTTCTTCCGCGATCTGCGTGTTCTTGATCGACAGCGCCTGGTCGAGCGTCTTGCCCTTGACCCATTCGGTGACGAGCGACGACGATGCGATCGCCGAGCCGCAGCCGTAGGTCTTGAACTTCGCGTCTTCGATCACGCCATCCGCGCCGACCTTGATCTGCAGCTTCATCACGTCGCCGCAGGCCGGTGCGCCGACCATGCCGGTGCCGACGTCGCCGTCGTCCTTGCCGAACGCGCCGACGTTACGTGGATTTTCATAGTGATCCAACACTTTATCCGAGTATGCCATTTTGATGCTCCTAAAAATTCAGTACGGTTAGTGGGCTGCCCATTGGATCGTCGAGATGTCGATCCCTTCTTTGTGCATATCCCACAGCGGCGACAGTTCGCGCAGCTTTTCAACCTTTGACTTCAGCAGGTTGATCGCGAAGTCGATGTCTTGTTCGGTCGAGAAGCGGCCGATGGTGAAACGGATCGAGCTGTGCGCCAGTTCGTCGCTGCGGCCCAGGGCGCGCAGGACATAAGATGGCTCCAGGCTGGCCGAAGTACAAGCCGAACCTGACGATACTGCGATGTCCTTGATCGCCATGATCAGCGACTCGCCTTCGACGTAGTTGAAGCTGACGTTCAGGTTGTGCGGCACGCGGTGTTCCATGTCGCCGTTGACGTAGACCTCTTCGATTTCCATCAGGCCCTTGGCCAGGCGGTCGCGCAGCGCGGTGACGTGCGCGATCTCGCTGTCCATCTCTTCTTTGGCGATGCGGAAGGCCTCGCCCATGCCGACGATCTGGTGGGTCGGCAAGGTGCCCGAACGCAGGCCGCGCTCATGGCCACCGCCGTGCATCTGCGCTTCGAGGCGCACGCGCGGCTTGCGGCGGACGTACAGCGCGCCGATGCCTTTCGGGCCGTAGGTCTTGTGCGCGGTGAAGGTCATCAGGTCGACCTTGGTCTTTTGCAGGTCGATGTGGACCTTGCCGGTGGCCTGGGCCGCGTCGCAGTGGAAGATGATGCCCTTCGAACGGCACAGCTCGCCGATTTCGTCGATCGGCTGGATCACGCCGATCTCATTGTTGACCAGCATGACGGAGACCAGGATCGTGTCCGGGCGGATCGCCGCTTCCAGCTGGGCAACGGTGATCAGGCCGTTGTCCTGCGGCTCGAGGTAGGTCGCTTCGAAGCCGACGCGCTCCAGTTCGCGCACCGTGTCGAGCACCGATTTGTGTTCGGTCTTGAGCGTGATGATGTGCTTGCCCTTGGACTTGTAGAACTGGGCAGCGCCCTTCAGCGCCAGGTTATTGCTTTCGGTCGCGCCGGAGGTCCAGATGATCTCGCGCGGATCCGCGTTGACCAGCGCGGCGACGTGGCCGCGCGCTTCCTCGACCGCCGCTTCCGCCGACCAGCCGTACATGTGGCTGCGCGACGCCGGATTGCCGAACTGCTCGCGCAGGAACGGAATCATCTTGTCGGCCACACGCGGATCGACTGGCGTGGTGGCCGAGTAATCCATGTAGATCGGGAAGTGCGGTGCTGGCACGAATTTCTGGTCGAGGTTTTTTTCTGGCGCGTTCATCAAATTACTCCAATATCCTTCAGTTTTGGCCGACAGCCACGTTGTTGCGGTGCATCACCACGACGTTTTGTTCGGCGCTCTTTTGCTTCTGCTGGTCGACCAGGTCTTGCAGCGACACGGAGTCAAGATAATCGACCATTTTTTCATTCAACGTGGCCCACAGCTCGTGGGTCATGCAGCGGGTGCCGGTGGCGGCATCGGCGCCGTGGCAGTTTTCTTTGCCACCACACTGGGTGGCGTCGATCGGCTCATCGACGGCGATGATGATGTCGGCGACGGTCACCAGCCCGGCGGCGCGCGCCAGGCTGTAGCCGCCGCCCGGCCCGCGGATCGATTCGACGATGGCGTGGCGACGCAACTTGCCGAACAACTGTTCGAGATAGGACAGCGAAATGGCCTGGCGCTGGCTGATGCCCGACAGCGTGACGGGACCCTTGCCTTGACGCATGGCAAGATCAATCATCGCAGTTACAGCAAAACGGCCTTTTGTGGTCAGACGCATCACAACCCCGGTCATGTTAAAATATTGCCTCGATTCAAGCAGATAAGCCCTCTTCGGTACTATGAGGAAGCCTATTAGTTGATCAATTTAGTCAAGTATATCAAATTCCGAACGCTTTGTCTCGGAGCCGCCATTTTCGGCGATTCGCAAGCCACGTCTGCATCCTGCCCCACATCGGGGTCCGTCCCCGGGGACGGACCCCGATGTGGGCACCCACGTGCATCCCCATGTGCATCCCATGTGTGCCCCCTATGTGTGCCCCCTATGTGTGCCCCCTATGTGTGCCCCTATTTGTGCCCCTGATGCGCGTCCCTGGTCCGTCCCCGGGGTCCGTCCCCGGGGACGGACCCCGATGTAGATGGCGATGTGCAGTGCAGCATTCTTTGCTCCGAAGGCGCCCACTCTGCGTTTGACCTTCGTCAGACGAGCGTCACATCGCGCAACCTGAGCGCGGGCGCCGTAGCTATGATTGATTTGTAGACGGACTCTACAGTTAGCCTCGATCGAGGCTGGAGCGTTGCATCGTCATGTCAGTCACCTGGTCTAAGCCAGTAATCCGCCCACGTTTGCGAGGATGAAATGAAACATCCAATTCCCGTCTTATGCGCGACCGTCCAGGCCATCGCCGTGCTTGCAGCGGCCCCGGTCTTGGCACAAACCGACCAAGCAGTGAGCAAGGAAAACCCGGACGCCAGGCGCGCGTCGGAGTACTGGACGCCCGAGCGCTTCAAGGCGGCCAAACCGCTGCCGCTGCCCGCGGCCAAGGCCGGCGAGGTGAAACAGGAAGTCGCGCCGCCCCACCCTGCTGCCAAGCCGGCAAGCAGCGACGCGCAGGCACCGTCGATCAAGGCCAGGCCACGCGAACAGAAGTTGTACGATGGCGACGAGAAGAGCCTGCTTGACGGCGACATCGAGCCGCAGGCCAAGGGCACGTTCGGCGCACCCTATACCAGCTCCCGCGTGTTCCCGATATTCACCGGATCGGGCGCGGTGTTCTCGGCCGACCGCGCTTATCCGTACCGCACCGTCGGCAAACTGTTCTTCTCGATTGACGGTTCGCCCTACGTCTGCTCCGGTTCCGTGATCCAGCGCCGGGTGGTGGCCACCGCGGGCCACTGCGTACATAGCGGAAACGCCGGCGGCTTCTTCGACAACTTCGTGTTCGTGCCGTCGTTCCGCGACGGCGTTGCGCCGTTCAAAGCATGGATCTGGCGCTACGTCATTACGACCGGTGCCTGGGCCAGCGGGGGCGGCGGCGTGCCGAACGCCGCGGACTACGCGATGATCGAGTTTGGCGACCAGCCGATCGCGACCGGGGGGCCCTCGACCAAACTGGGCAATGTAACGGGCTGGCTGGGGTGGCAAACCGTCAGCCTGAACAGCAACCACACGTCCAAGCTCGGCTATCCGTGCAACCTGGACCGCTGCCAGAAAATGCAGAATGTGACGAGTAATAGTTACCGGCCGACATCGCCCAACAACGTCGAGTACGGGTCGGACGCGCGCGGCGGCTCCAGCGGCGGGCCGTGGGTGCAGAATTTTGCGGTGATGGCGGGCGGGGGTGGCGCCGGGTCGAATGTCGGACAGAACCGGGTGGTCGGCATTACTTCGTACGGCTACATCAGCGTTGATCCGAAGGTCCAGGGCGCCTCTATCCCGGATAGCCGCTGGGTGCAGATCTGGAACCGGATCTGTGCGCGCTCCGGCAACTGCAACTGAGCCGCAACTAAGCTGCAACCAAGCTGCAGCTTAGTTGCAGCTAAACGTCAACCCAGCCTTACTGCGCAGGCGGCTTGCCCGCCTGCAGCAGTTGCATCGGTCCGAACAGTGCCTGCATCCCGGCGTGGTTGATGAATGACAGGTTGTAAGGGTGCTCGGAGCACACCTGCGCGAACCGCGCAGTTTCCGGAAGCAACTTGAGCTGTTCGGCAATTTTCCCCCACAGTACAAGCGTCGGCGCTGGCCGCACATGGTCGGCCAGCGCGGCAAGGACCGTCTGCAGGAATGGCAACCACGCTCGCGCCTCAAGCACGGGTTTGACATGCGGGCGGAAAACCAGCGCCGCATTCAGCAGCAGGAAACCATGACGGGTCAAGTTGTCCTGCAACTCGGCCAGGGTGCCGATGGACCCGTTCGCCAAGGCGCGCTCGGCTATCGGCTGCATTGCCGTGCCGCCGGTGGCGCCGCCATCCAGCTGGCCATCGGCCACCAGCAACATTTTCATGAAGTTGCGCAGCGACGTGGCCCGGTTCACGGGCTTGGACAGTCCGGTCGCACACCATAGGCTGCCGACGGCGCCATCCATGAAACACACGCCGGTCGCGCTCTCAGCGCGTGGGTACGGCCCCTCCCCCACCAGCACGTAACGCACCTCGGCCAGGGGCTGGGCGAAGGCGGCAAAGATGCGCCGGCCGGTCGGCAGGTAGTCGTCGGTGGCGAGGGCCGGCAAGTAAGCAGGGTTGGCGCGCGCGACCGCTTCAAGGCCCTTGACCAGGTGCGGACGCCACGATGGGTGGGCCAGCGACAAGGCCTCGAGCAGCGATTGGGGGACGAGATTTTCGGACATCGGAGGCCGGGCTTCACAAAGCGGGGATTGTAGCGCAAAGCAATTGCGCGACCCGTGCACGGNNCATTATGACAACACCATACGGAGGACCGGTTACCACCGGTTCGCATGTCTATTGTCAGTAACGGAGGTTCAGATGCAAACAGTTTCAGAAGTAATGACCCGTGACGTAAAGAGCATTTCGCCAGAAGAAACCGTGCGCCACGCAGCGCAACTGATGGATGAGCTTAATGTTGGTTCGCTGCCGGTGTGCGACGGACCGAAGCTGGTCGGCATGATCACCGACCGCGACATCACGATCCGCTCCACCGCCAACGGCCAGGCCCCGGAAACCACCCGCGTCGGCGACGTGATGAGCCCGCAGGTGCGCACCTGCTACGAGTCGCAGTCCGTTGACGAGGTGCTGCGCGAAATGGGCGACTCGCAGATTCGCCGCGTTCCCGTGGTCGACCAGGGATCGCATTCGCTGGTCGGTATCGTTTCGCTGGGCGACTTTGCGATCCGCCACGCGGGTACCACCGACGAAGCGCTGGAAGAAATCTCGGCGCCTTCCGAAGGCAGCCGCGCCAAGCTGAACTAAGCAATACAGTGCAGCACGGGTTGCGCCGCCCGGGGCGGTGCAACTGCGCTTTCTATGCCGCGTTGCGGCCTAATTCTTCCATCTTGTCGATCCAGCCGGCCACCTTGTCATGCGTGGCCTCGCCCGCCATGCCGAACAAGGTCTCGCGCACGGGCGAAATACCCACGAATCCCAGAATATTGCGTTCCAGCGACCTGACGCTGTGCGCCATGAAATACCAGCGGTAGACCAGTGCTGGCATGCCCATCGTCACGACGACGCGGGCCGAGCGCCCTTTCAATGCTTTCTCGTTCAGCGGATTGTTGGCCTGCCCGCGGAAGGCGAAGCCGGGACGCGCCACCTGCTCGAGGAAGCCTTTGAGCAGCGCAGGCATGTCCCCCAGCCATAGCGGGAAGATCAGCACCAGATGTTCGCACCAGCCGATCTCGTCC
>CXWL01000892.1_pt1 | contig 20337 bp, 12 predicted proteins | sample 590931 | NCBI WGS metagenome assembly CXWL01 (sample SAMEA3498368, study PRJEB10139) | groundwater metagenome | biome: water well; material: biofilm material | place: Germany | collected 2015-04-27 | reverse complement strand
TTGGCAAAGGAGTTCAGAAAATTTGTTAGTGCAATCAAATATTCTTGCTTTTGTTTTGGGTGCTGGCTTGTTGCAGCAGCGAGCTGAATTACCAGAAATTGGGTGGACGTGGAGTTTATTGCTGCTGGGGATTGCGATAGGATTGTTTCGATACCATCAATTGGCGATTCCGATAATAATAAGCAGAGTTGTGTTTTGGTTATTTTTTGTGGGAATTGGTTTTATTTGGGCCGCCGCGATGGCGCATTGGCGTTTGGCCGATGCATTACCTCACGAGTGGGAACGTAAGGATATCCAGGTTATTGGTGTAGTAGCCAGTATGCCGCAAAAGGATGATCGCAGTATGCGTTTCCGGTTTGATATTGAGCGTGTGGTCACTGAAGGTGCGGTTGTACCCAAGAAGGTTGCACTGTCCTGGTATAAAGAGTGGCGGGTGAATTCAGGTCATAAGGTGTTGCCGAATATCAAAGCGGGAGAACGCTGGCAAGTAACGGTGCGTCTAAAACAACCACACGGTACTATGAATCCGCATGGTTTCGATTATGAAGCGTGGGCATTAGAACGTAATATTCGAGCAACTGGGTACGTGCGCTCATCAGCCGATAATCAGCGCCTGCATCCGATAGTTCAACGGCCAAACTATTGGATTGAACATATTCGTGAAGAAATCCAGCAACGTTTTTCAGCGAGTCTAGCGGATAAAACCTATGCCGGTATATTAAAAACTCTTGCAACAGGTGATCAACAAGCCATTCCTCGCGATCAGTGGCAAATATTTACCCGTACTGGGACCAACCATCTGATGGCAATTTCAGGACTGCATATCACCATGATCTCCAGCATGGTGTTCGCATGCGTATTCTGGTTATGGCGTTGGAATACCTATTTAGCATTACGTTTGCCAGCACGCCGCGCCGCTGTGGTGGCTGGATTGATAGTGGCTTTCAGCTATGCTGTGCTGTCTGGCTTTGCAATTCCCGCGCAGCGGGCATTCTGTATGTTGGCTGTGGTGGCGCTCGCATTATGGAGAGGGCATCATACATCTGCAACAATGGTGCTGGCATGGGCGTTATTTTGGGTGGTGTTGCTGGATCCTTGGGCAAGCATTGCGCCTGGTTTCTGGTTATCATTTGGCGCAATTGCCATTATTATGCTGGTAACAGTAGGAAGGATTGGTAAAACTCACTGGTTAAGTGATTGGTTTCGGATTCAATGGGCCATTACGTTGGGACTCATCCCGCTGTTATTGGTTTTATTTCAGCAGGTGTCATTGGTGTCGCCAATTGCGAATGCCATCGCCATTCCGTTGGTGAGCCTGGTAGTGGTACCACTCACATTACTGGCGACAATACCAATGTTTGATTTTATGTTATCGCTAGCACATGACGTGTTAAGTATTGTCATGATGTTACTGGAATCTCTGAGCAGTATGCCAAACGCGGTATGGCAGCAGCATGCACCACCGATGTGGACAATAGCGGTGGCTATGGCTGGGATCCTGTGGTTATTGCTGCCTGGAAGCTTTGGGCTGGGTTTTTTTGCTGGCTTCCCAGCACGCTGGCTGGGTGTGATTACATTATTGCCGATGTTCCTGGCACAGCCACCTCAGCCCAAAGCCGGTGAATTATGGTTGACGGTGCTAGATGTCGGTCAGGGATTGGCAGTAGTGGCGCGCACCGAGCACCATGCTCTGTTATTTGATACCGGTCCCGGTTTTGGTGAAACAGACAGCGGTAGCCGCATTATCGTGCCTTTTTTACGCGGGGAAGGTATTCAACAGATTGATACCCTAATCGTATCACATGCGGATTCGGATCATAGCGGCGGCGCTGTATCGGTACTGGAGGCGATACCTACTAAGAGGTTATTATCGTCTTTGCGCAGCCATCACCCAATACAGCAAGCTGCGCGCCATAAAGAACAGTGCCGAGCTGGTCAATTCTGGCAATGGGATGGCGTACACTTTGAATTGCTGCATCCATTAGAGCAGGATTATGGAAATCCACAACGTAAAATCAACGCAAATAGTTGTGTATTAAAAATTACATCAGTTCATGGCAGCGTATTGCTGCCGGCTGATATTGAAGGAAAGGATGAGCAGGCATTGCTTGCTCGCGTCAGTGATAAGCTTCCCGCGACAGTATTGATTGCGCCGCATCATGGCAGTCGTACTTCTTCGACGGCTGCTTTTGTACAAAGAGTGAGTCCTTCGCTGACAATATTCACAATAGGTTATCAGAATCGCTACGATCATCCGCGTGAAACCGTGGTGGCGCGCTATCACAACTTGGGAAGTCAATTGCTGCGCAGTGATAGGGATGGTGCTATTTTGCTTCGTTTTGCAAATAATGGATGGTCTGCCGATAGCTGGAGAAAATTACACCGCCGCTATTGGCAGCACAATAGAATTGAATAAACTGATACTGCATCAAATGATTTTAGTGCGGGTTGAGTTTTCTAATATTCGTCAGGTAATTCGATATTGCTAAATATCACAGTGAAAGTAGTACCCATTCCGGGTTCGCTGGCGACTTTGATTCTCAGTTTGTTATTTTCTGCTGCGATTCTTACAATAGATAAACCAATACCGCTGGTTGCCTTGTTATGAAGTGCTGCTCTAGGTGAATAAAAATACTCATTAAATATATTCGGCAGATCTTTGTTATCAATACCGATTCCATGATCGGTTATGGTGATTTCGGCACTTTGATTAAGCCGATTGACAGTCGATGTAATTTCAACGGATCCATTATCATGAGAATAGGTGATCGCATTGGTAATAATATTTTCCAGAAGTATTCCCAATTGATCAGGAATTACCTTGCAGATAAAGTTCTCAATCGATAAATTGAGTACGACGTTTTTGGAATTGGCAACAGGAGTTATTTTCTCAATACACTTCTGCAGTGCAGTTTGAATATCAACAGATTCGAAAACTGCAGTGTCAAGACAAGTATCTTTCAATCGTTCTAATCGGAGTAAATCAAGTATTAAGCTGGACATATTCTTTGCCCTGACATCCATTTGTACGAGTGCAGTACTTACTTCAGGTGTTGTTTCTCCCAAATAACCTTCGTTAATTAAATTTATTTTGCTACGAATAGCATCCAGCGGGGATTTTAGTTGGTGTGTGATTAGCAACGCATATTGATCTTTTTCTACTTGTGCCTGATTGATCTGTTTATAGGCATCCAATAGATGACGCTCATGGGCACGAACGATCAAAGAAAGTCTCGAGACAACATACCAGACGATAAGAAATAAGGTATCGAGAAAAAACATCCATACTATTGCGCCATCTCTACGCGAACTTTCAGAAAGGATATGATTGCTTATCAAAGTTGAAAGCGGCGCCTGAGTAACCAGAAAGTTATCAATAACGATTACGACCGTGTCCATTAAACAGACTAATATGGTTACATACAAACTTTCACGGGTAGAAAAAAAGATACAGGCTAGTGCGATATGCAGCACGTAGAAGAAGGAAATCGGTGTCGTAGTGCTGCCAATATAATGTACGACAACGGACAGGCAGACCAGATCAACAATGATTTGCACCCATAAATTAACAGAGGGCGAGTTATATTTACTGGGTTTGCCATGATTTAATGCGAAGATGTAAGCAATATTAGCAAGAGCCAGCACGATAATGACGGCAATTGGCCATTTTTGCTGTTCACTGATACCCAATTGCGCCAGCGCATCTGATGCCGACAGCATCAGAATCTCGAAAAAAACCAGTGTGGCAATCAATACCCAGCGAAAGGTAATAAACCAGCGGATATTACTAATTAAAACATCATCGCTGAGTTTTAGTTTTTCTCCTATTAATTCAAGCGATATATTTTGGATATTCGATTTATTCCAGGAAAACTCAGTGGTTGCCATTCTTGTTTGGTCCAAGTTTAGTTATGATACTGGTCCCGTATGCTTCAACCGCTCGTTAATTGTTGCCAATAAGCTTACCGGTTCAACAGGTTTTTCCATAATACAAACCCATTCATGCGTTCCATCTTCAAAATAGGGTCTGATCATATCACCCAACGATGTCAGGAAAATGGCTTGTATTTGTGGAAAGCGTTTGTGAATTTGTGCATAGGTAGTCAATCCGGAATCCATTGATTCAACCATTACATCAAAGATAGCCAAATCAGGACGCTTGGTTTCATCTTCCAATGAATTGATAAATTCTTGCATAGTTAGATAACTATCAACTTCATATCCGTTTTTACACAGAATACGTTCAACAGCTTCTCGAATATCCGAGTCATCATCGACGTGTGCGATTCTTGGTGCCATAGTAATTTTTCTTCCTTAATAGTTGAGCCTGGAAAGTTAAGAGCGCATAGGAAACCGCTTAATTATTGAGGGCATTATTCATTGGATCTTATCGTAGCGGTTGTGAAAAATATGTGAAGTGTAATTAACGTCATATAGTTGGAAAATCTTAGCTCTAAGGTGCTCAGATCTAAAGATCTGGAGGTGATTTCTAANNATATGCACAAAAAATACATATTAATGGATGCTTGATCAGATTATTTGGGGATCTTCATCGTCATAATTACGGGTGACCTGTTGTTTATTAATAGGAGTTCATTATTAGGATGGCGGGTTTTCGGTCTGACACTACAAAGGCGTAAGTAGAGTTAATCCGATCCTGATGCATCAGAAAAAAACTTTTCCTTCCGTTTTAGTTCGTCAAAATAAAGCGGCTCATTGGGTTCGAGCTGATTTCCTAGTTTCTGGATTTGTATCCAGATATCAGAAAATTCCCCCATGCGTTTAAAACGACGGGCATTTTTTTTGAAATCACTTTTGTTATTTGACTTATAGAGTTGTTCGAATAATAGAAGCCAGCCAGGGATGTCGCGCTGGTTTGTTGCGAGTTGTTTCTGCAACAATTGAATCGCAGCATCCGGGTTATCCTGTTCGATTAACGCACGTGCTGCAGATATCGCTTGACTGGATGCTTCTGGCACATTCTCCGGTAAATCGGCTAGTTTGCTGTCACGCCGGTGCAACAAGAGTGCTTCGTACCGGCGACGTTCGGTTACATCGGGTAACGATGTATCTGTGGGTCGTGCGAATCTCTCTTTGATTTTATGGTAATTGCGTAACATCAGGATGATAATTAGTAGCGCCAATAGTAGTCCGAGAAGAAATACACTGTCTGAAAATAGAGTAAATTCTGTCGAAGTATTATTGCTGGTTTTATCTGATTCTATCGGATGGTTAAGTTGTGGTGCGTTAGTTTCCGATGGCGTTATTGTTTCTGCAACAGGCTGTGCGTTATCCGCAGATGGCATTATTGTGTTTTGGGGATGAGGTATGTCCTTTTCAAGTGGAGTGCTTATGACCTCGATGGGTTGCTCGTTGGGTACTGTCTTTAATGTCAGCATGGATTGCATTGCGGCGATTTGCTTCTCGAGCGACGCAATACGTTTTAACAATGCGCTGAGTTCAGCGGCTTCATTCTCAGCAATTTGTTCCAATTGCGCGATAAGCTTCAATGCCGGATGATTATCACTTAAGCTGGATATCCCAGTTTTCTGGGGTGATTCCGGAGATTTGGTCTTGCTGAGATTGTCGGCTGTGTTTGATTTCTTTGTCTTGGCTGCTGGTTTTGCATAGACGTTAATCGTTCTTAAATCCGGAATGTGAATGATGGTTCCCGCGGGCAATGGTTGATAGGTGCCACCAGGAAATTGTCTAGGATTGATGTGAATAATTGCACGAATAAAATTATCGCGAGCAACGGAGTCTTTAGGGAACATCAATTGGGCAATCTGCTTGATATCTTCTCCGGGCAGGATCTGCCATTGTATCCCGGGTTTCGCCGCATTATAGCCGGAAGCGGCATCAATCCCAGTACGCGGAATATTAACCTGCGTTGGATATGAAACAGGTACTTCAGCCTTAACTAAAGTACCTGTCAGAATGAGAATAATAAGTATTAATTTACCAGAAAATGCAGCCATCTAATTTTGGAACGTTTGTTTATTTACAGAATGTTGCAATCGCTTTGTTGGCGTCAGAAATTTTTCTCTGCCGCGCATCATCATCGACAAAAACTATTCCACCAGCGCCATCAGGCACAGTTAATCGTGGCGAATCAGTATATAGTCTAAGCTGTCCTTGAGCATCGATACATTTTTTTTTGTTTTCTTCAGCCTTTGCTTGTTGTTTCGCATCTTCTTCTCTTTTTTGTTGCTGACGTTTGTCAAACTCAAGTCTCTCTTCACCCGGGTTCCTAGATTTGCTCGATTCATTATTCCCGGATATAGGCGATGACTTGATATTTAGTCTCTGTCCTTCCTTGGCAACACCAGGCGGAGGCGGAACATCTGTGTATTGCGTTTTGCCACTTTCATCGACCCATTTATAGATTTGGGCGTTGACTGTAATGCTGAATAGTACTATTAATCCAGTAAATACAAAAATTCTCATTGCGTGCTCCAGAATGAAATGATCTGAAATACATCGGTATCGTATTTATGCAACTTGAAGATTTATCGCATTAAATCATAATAATTGGAAATATGCTGTGTTCTTGGCTGAATTGGGGCGAAATTTGTGGGCGAAATTGGCTATAATGTCGCTTTGCAAAGGATTGTTATTATGCAATTGATTCAAAAAGCGTTCACCTTTGATGATGTTCTCTTAATTCCCGCACACTCAACGGTTTTGCCGCGTGATGTCAGTTTGGCGACAAAATTAACACGCACCATTACTCTCAATATTCCTTTGCTATCGGCTGCTATGGATACAGTTACCGAGGCACCTCTGGCTATTGCAATAGCGCAAGAAGGCGGTATCGGTATTATTCATAAAAATATGTCGATAGAGGCCCAGGCCGCACACGTGGCACAAGTCAAACGCTTTGAAAGCGGTGTGGTAAAAGATCCGATTACCATTCACCAGAACATGACTGTGCGTGAGGTCCTTGAACTGATACGACGCCATAAAATATCTGGATTACCTGTTGTGAATGGCAAGAAAGTTGTCGGTATTGTGACCAACCGGGATCTCCGTTTTGAAACAAATCTCGATCAAGCGATCAAGCACATCATGACCCCAAAGAATCGGTTAGTGACTGTCAACGAAGATACTTCCCGCGAGGAAGTGCTGGCGTTACTGCATAAACATCGATTAGAGCGTGTGTTGGTAGTCAATAAACAATTTGAATTATGTGGTCTCATTACGGTTAAAGATATTATTAAAACTTCGGAATATCCATTGGCTAGCAAAGATGAACAAGAAAGTCTGCGCGTCGGTGCTGCGATTGGGGTCGGGGAGGGCAGTGAAGAGCGTGCGACCGCACTGGTTGAAGCCGGTGTTGATGTAATTGTAGTCGATACAGCGCATGGTCATTCGCAGAGTGTTCTGGATCGCATTGCATGGATAAAAAAGAACTTGCCGTCCGTTCAGGTGATTGGCGGAAATGTTGCAACGGCGGCTGCGGCTAGAGCGATGGTGGATAATGGTGTGGATGCTGTGAAAGTTGGTATCGGCCCCGGTTCCATTTGCACTACGCGGATTGTGGCGGGCGTTGGTATTCCGCAGATTACCGCCATTCATAATGTATCCGAAGCATTAAAGGGTAGTGGCATACCCACCATTGCCGATGGCGGTATCCGGTATTCGGGCGATATCGCCAAAGCTTTGGCAGCGGGTGCAGATCTGGTTATGTTGGGTGGTTTGTTTGCCGGAACGGCAGAAGCACCGGGAGAAATTGAATTATTTCAAGGCCGTTCATATAAAAGCTATCGTGGTATGGGTTCACTTTCCGCCATGCAGCAAGGATCCAGTGACCGCTATTTCCAGGAAAAAGAACAAAAAAATAATGACAAATTGGTGCCCGAAGGCGTGGAAGGCCGTGTACCCTTCAAAGGCAGCATTTCCGGAGTTATTCATCAATTGATGGGGGGCGTGCGGTCAAGCATGGGTTACTTGGGATGTGAAACAATCGCTGCAATGCACGACAGAGCAGAATTTGTCGAGATTACTTCGGCGGGTATTCGTGAATCGCATGTGCACGATGTGCAGATTACCAAAGAAGCGCCCAACTATCATGTCAAGTAAGAATCAATCTTAATGCATCAAAAAATCCTCATTCTGGACTTCGGTTCGCAGTACACACAGCTTATTGCCCGGCGTGTTCGTGAAACAAACGTTTATTGCGAATTGCATCCTTATGATGTCAGTCTGGAATTTATCAAGGAATTCTCGCCCAAAGGAATCATACTTTCCGGCGGCCCTGCTTCGGTGACTGAAGACGAGACGCCGCGCGCACCGCAAATTGTTTTTGAATTGAATGTACCGGTTTTGGGTATCTGCTATGGCATGCAAACCATGGCGGCGCAATTGGGCGGTACGGTAGAAAATGCTGCTGTGCGTGAATTTGGCTATGCTGAAATACAATCTACGCAAAGTGGTGCGTTATTTCAGGAAATAAAAGATCGCACGAGTACGGCTGGAAATAATGTATTGGATGTCTGGATGAGTCATGGAGACAAAGTGGTTGCTTTGCCTGCCGGATTCCAAGTGATGGCCCTTAACGCAGCAACGCCGATTGTAGCCATGGCGGATGACAAGCGGCAGTTTTATGGTATTCAATTTCACCCGGAAGTTACGCATACACTGCAAGGTAAAGCGATAGTCGAGCGGTTTGTTCACGATATTTGCGGAATTGACCGGGATTGGAATATGCCGGATTATGTCGATGAAGCGATTGGAAAAATTCGTGCAACCGTTGGAAAAGATCAAGTAATCCTAGGGTTGTCCGGCGGTGTGGATTCATCCGTGGCTGCCGCATTAATTCATCGTGCCATTGGTGATCAACTTACTTGTGTGTTCGTAGACAATGGTCTTATGCGCACCAATGAAGCCAAACAAGTGATGGAAACTTTTGCCAGTAACCTGACCGTAAAAGTGATTCATATTGACGCCAGCCGTGATTTTTACCGGAACCTTAAAGGCATCACCGATCCGGAAACCAAACGAAAGATTATTGGACGTGAATTTGTTGAAGTATTTCAGCGCGAATCTGCAAAAATCAGTGATGCCAAATGGTTGGCGCAAGGCACCATTTATCCCGATGTGATTGAATCGGCCGGGGGAAAAACTAAGAAAGCGCATTCGATCAAATCGCATCACAATGTCGGCGGATTGCCGGAAACACTTCACCTGAAATTACTTGAGCCGTTACGTGAACTGTTTAAGGACGAAGTGCGTGAATTGGGATTGGCACTCGGCCTGCCACGCGAAATGGTATTCCGTCATCCGTTTCCCGGGCCGGGATTGGGGGTGCGTATTCTGGGTGAAGTTAAATATGAATATGCCGAGTTATTAAGACAAGCGGATCAAATCTTTATCGAAGAACTGCAACGCTCTGGCTGGTACGAAAAAACATCGCAGGCATTTGCGGTCTTTTTGCCGGTTAAATCGGTGGGGGTGATGGGGGATGGGCGTACCTATGAATACGTTATCGCTCTCAGAGCCGTGCAAACGCAAGACTTCATGACTGCCAATTGGGCGGAATTGCCCTACTCGTTATTAAGTAAGGTTTCCAACCGGATTATCAACGAAATTCGTGGCATCAATCGCGTCGTCTACGATATTTCCGGCAAGCCACCAGCGACGATTGAGTGGGAATAGAATAGGGTAATCTCGACAGCGAGATATCGAGCACACACATATTATCTGCATGATGTGCAAAAAGTGTGTTAATTGCTGGTACGTTGTCTGCTTCCGTGTGCCAAATATCTTGCCAACTTCATATGGAATAATCACCGGTAAGGTTGATGACTGTTCAAGCCATCAATTCTCTCAGTACATAAGGCAAAATACCACCATGCTTGTAATAATCGACTTCTATCGCAGTATCGATACGACACAGTAACTGCACTGATTGGCTGCTGCCATCTTTTCTTCGAATAACCAATGTAACATCTTTTCGTGGCTGGATGTTGTCCAGACCGAATATGTCGAATTGCTCATTGCCTTTGATTCCTAATGAATCGACACTGTCATTGTCCTTAAATTGTAATGGGAGAACACCCATGCCAATCAGATTGCTACGATGGATGCGTTCAAAGCTGATCGCAACGACCGCTTTAACCCCCAGTAATTGGGTTCCCTTGGCAGCCCAGTCGCGACTCGAGCCAGTGCCGTATTCCTTGCCGCCAAAAACCAACGTGAGGATGCCTTGTGATTGATATTTCATCGCGGCATCATAAATGCTCATTTGCTCAGGCACAGTACCAGCAGTGCCTTGGTAAAGTGTGATACCGCCTTCACTGCCGGGAATCATCAGGTTCTTGATGCGGACATTGGCAAACGTGCCGCGCATCATCACTTCATGGTTGCCGCGGCGCGCGCCATAACTATTGAAATCAGCTTTGGCGACGTTGTTATTCAATAGATAATGGCCGGCTGGGGAAGTGTCTTTGATCGAGCCAGCCGGACTGATATGATCGGTTGTAACAGAATCACCAAAAATGCCTAATGCGTAGGCATTTTTAATACCTGTGGCATCGCTGGAGGCTGCCGGTCGCCATGAGAAGTTTTGGAAAAAAGGTGGTTCGGCGATATACGTGGATTGCGGCCAATTGTAAGTTTGACCGGTGACAGAAGTCACGTTATTCCACAAGGGATGGTCTTTGGTGAGATTGCTATAGAGTTTCCGGAAGGTATCTGCGTTGGCGGCAAATTTCATCTGCGCATGAATTTCTGCGCTATTGGGCCAAATATCTTTAAGCCAAACCGGTTGATTATTTTTGCCGATACCTAAAGGCTCAGTGGTGAGATCTTTCAAAACAGTACCTGCGATAGCATAAGCAACGACCAGCGGTGGTGAAGCTAAAAAATTAGCGCGAATGTTCGGATGAATGCGCGCTTCAAAATTGCGATTTCCAGAAAGTACGGCTGCACAGACCAAGTCATTCTTGACGATAGCTTCTTCAATCGGGTCAGCCAAGGGGCCTGTGTTGCCGATGCACGTAGTGCAACCATAACCGACCAAATTAAAGCCAAGCTGCTCAAGGTAGGGGAGCAGTCCAGCGACTGTCAGGTACTCGGTTACCACCCGTGAACCGGGCGCCAGCGATGTTTTGACATGATGCTTAACCGACAATCCTTTTTCAACTGCTTTTTTTGCCAGTAATCCGGCCGCGATCAAAACACTTGGGTTGGACGTGTTTGTGCAGGAAGTGATGGCGGCAATCAATACATCACCATGACCCAAATTAACCGAAGAGCTATTCAATTCATTAGCGGATACATCGGCAGGATGAGGGGTTGGACGGTTACTGGTCATTTCAGTGATGTTGCGGGAGGTCATCCGGCGTTCGGCTGGGATAGCTTTCTGTGTCGAATGATTAGTGTTTATCTTGGGTACATTGTGCGAACCCGGGGATGCGAGTCGATTTTCATCCAGATTGCCAGAATCAATGTGTGTGCAAACATCGGGGTCTTGTGTACGAGTGTTGCGTGTTGGATAACGCTGATTGATATCATCACTTTGTTTCCCGTAACCGTTTTCTTTGACAGGTTTGTTAAAGAGTTCAGTAAATTTGGATTTGATCGCGGTGAGTTCAATACGATCTTGCGGGCGTTTTGGACCAGCTAGTGAAGGTGTAACTGAACTTAGATCAAGCACAAGTTCTCGGGTATAGTCGATGTCTCCCTTTCGAGGAATACCATACATTTCCTGTTTCTGGAAATAGGACTGGAATAGTGCGATCTCTTCGGAACTACGTCCTGTGCTTTTGAAATATTCAATGGTGATGTCGTCAACGGGAAAGAAACCCATCGTTGCCCCATATTCAGGGGCCATATTGGCGATCGTGGCACGATCAGGTAATGTCAATGAAGCAGTCCCTTCACCAAAGAACTCAACAAATTTACCGACCACATTGGCGGCACGTAACATTTCAGTGATCGTTAGAACCAGGTCAGTTGCAGTGACGCCCTCACGTAACTGACCGGTCAAATTTACGCCAACTACATCGGGCGTAAGAAAATAAACTGGTTGTCCCAGCATACCGGCTTCCGCTTCAATACCGCCAACCCCCCAGCCGACGACACCGATTCCGTTAATCATCGTGGTATGTGAGTCGGTGCCTACCAGAGTATCTGGAAAGATTAATCCGTCTTTTTGGTGTACACCGCGGGCCAAATATTCAAGATTGACCTGATGCACGATACCAATTCCAGGTGGTATCACCTTAAAGGTGTCAAAAGCCTGCATTCCCCATTTGATAAATTGATAGCGTTCATTATTACGAGAAAATTCAATTTCCATGTTGCGAGTGAGCGCGTCTTTGGTTCCATAGTAATCAACCTGTATCGAATGATCAACCACCAGATCAACGGGTACCAATGGTTCTATCAATTTTGGATTTTTCCCCAATTTTACCGCTGCGCTTCGCATTGCAGCCAAATCCACTAAAAGTGGCACACCGGTGAAATCTTGCAAAACAATGCGAGAAACGACAAAAGGGATTTCGTCTACTCTGATCGCATTCGGCTTCCAGTTCGCCAATTGCCGAATATGCGCTTCATTTATCTTTTTATTGTCATAATTGCGCAATACAGATTCCAGTATGATGCGGATCGATATCGGTAAACGGGAAATTTTTCCAACCCCACTATTCTCTAGAGCCGGAAGTGAGTAGTATTTTGCACCGCTTCCCTGTGCGACGGGTAGTTCACGCAGGCTATTGAATAGATTGTGATTCATGGTAGTGTTCCTGAAGAATAATATGGATTAACAGGTTAATAAACTATTCAGCCGATAATATATATTTTTGGGCAAACAATGTCACGCTTAGGTTTTTTGATTTATTACCGAAAATTTACTGTGTGTAAATTGAGCGAATAATATTGGTCCACACTGCTGTGAAGATAATCAGATGGGGTGGCTGATGGGACTCGAACCCACGACAACCGGAATCACAATCCGGGACTCTACCAGCTGAGCTACAGCCACCATAAGAAGAAAAGTGTAGTGGTTTAATTTACACAAACTGAGTTGAGTAATGCTATCCACACGATATAGAAATATTTATGGCATGCCCGACAGGGATCGAACCTGTAACCCCCAGCTTAGAAGGCTGGTGCTCTATCCAATTGAGCTACGGGCACCAAGTCGAGCTTGCCCTAAATTTTAGAGCTTAAATTGGTCGGGGTGGAGAGATTTGAACTCCCGACATCCTGGTCCCAAACCAGGCGCGCTACCAGGCTACGCTACACCCCGGAAAAGGCGACACTATACCTTCTTAGGTTTGAAACGTCAATTTCTTCGTGACTTAAGATGGGTGATTTACGTTCTGCTCTACGGGTATAGCGAGTCAAAAAATGTTTGTATTATGTATGGGTGACGTCTTAAATTTAAATTTAAGTTTTATGCTATTCTAGAGCGAGACATGTAATGAGCTGGACAAATAACTTGTTATATATTGTGTTTTCTGGTAATAGTGTACGATTTTTTTACGCTACCGGAATCCGGAATTAAAGAGGAGCCTTAAAGATGCCAAAAGAGCTGCAAAGTAAACAAGTGTCTCCCTATGAACCAAAAGCAGGTGAGGATTATATGAATCCTGATCAGCTTATGCATTTTCGTAAGCTACTGGAAGGTATGAAAATTGAATTGGGTCAAGATATTGACCGGGCGGTACATACCATGCAGGATGAAGCCACGGTTTTTGCCGATCCTAATGATCGTGCCAGCCAGGAATCTGATATGACACTTGAGTTACGAAATCGTGATCGTGAGCGCAAGCTCATCAAAAAGATTGATGAGATAATTGGTAAAATTGATTCGGGTGATTATGGTTATTGTGAAAGTTGCGGAATTGAGATTGGATTAAAGCGGCTTGAAGCGCGGCCCACCGCGACACTATGTATTGATTGTAAAACGTTGGATGAAATGCGTGAAAAGCAAATAGCTAAGTAGGTTGATTGCTGGAAACAAAACCCCTGTCGTTAGGACAGGGGTTTTGTTTAATAATCACCTTATGATTCTGGTTCTTCTGTTCCAGAAGTAGTGTTATCTCCATCGGTGGATACTGCTTTCATACTCAGGCGCAGTCTTCCTTTGTCATCTGCTTCAAGTACTTTGACTCGTACTTGCTGACCCTCATTGAGGTGATCAGAAACGTTATTGACGCGTTCATTGGCAATTTGTGATATATGTAACAGACCGTCTTTTCCAGGAAGAACACTAACAATAGCCCCGAAATCAAGTAACTTTAACACTATACCGTCATAAATTTTTCCAACTTCAACTTCCGCAGTAATATCTTCGATTCGTTTCTTGGCTAGCTCACCACCTTCAGCACTGACACAAGCTATCGTTACTTGCCCATCATCAGTGATATCAATCGTCGTACCGGTTTCTTCCGTGAGCGCACGGATGACGGCACCACCCTTGCCGATAACATCGCGAATCTTTTCGGGATTGATTTTGATTTTGATAATACGGGGAGCATGAACTGAGATATCTTCACGGGTTGAGGGCAGGGCTTGCTTCATAATTTGCAGAATGTGCATCCGTCCTTCGTGAGCCTGTATTAGTGCGGCATGCATGATATCTTTGGTGATGCCTTGAATTTTGATGTCCATCTGTAATGCAGTAATGCCTTTTTCCGTACCGGCTACTTTAAAATCCATATCACCCAGATGATCTTCATCACCGAGAATATCAGTTAATACAGCAAAACGATTTCCATCTTTAATTAGACCCATTGCAATGCCGGCTACATGTGCTTTTAACGGAACACCCGCATCCATAAGGGCAAGACATCCGCCACAAACCGATGCCATTGAGCTGGAGCCGTTTGATTCGGTAATTTCAGATACTACGCGCAAGGAATAACCAAATTCTTCAGGGGAAGGCAGAACTGCGGCAATAGCACGCTTTGCAAGACGTCCATGCCCGATTTCACGGCGTTTGGGAGTGCCGACACGACCAATTTCTCCCGTTGCATAGGGTGGCATATTGTAATGCAGCATAAACCGATCATTATAATCACCCTGCAGTGAATCAATTTTTTGCTCGTCACGTGCTGTACCCAGAGTTGCAATCGCTAATGCTTGTGTTTCACCGCGAGTAAATAGCGCTGAGCCATGTGCGCGAGGCAGCACACCATTGCGAATCGTTATGGCTCTAACAGTGCGTGTGCCACGGCCATCGATTCGAGGTTCTCCATCCAGGATTTGATTGCGGACAATTTTTGCTTCCAATGCAAAGAAAGCTTCCTTGAATGCTTGCAGATCAGGCCCGCCTTCTGTATCAACACCGACTTCGGCGGATATGCGTTGACTGATTGCCTCAATCGTTTCAGAACGCGCTTGTTTCTGTTTAATCTTATAAGCCATCCGTAAATCGGTTTCTGCCAGACCGGCAATTTTTTCTTCAAACGAAGTATTTTTTACAGGTGGAGTCCAATCCCACGCAGTTACACCCGCTTCATCAGCAAATTCATTGATGGCATTGATAACTGCTTGCATCTGCTCATGACCAAATATCACTGCGCCGAGCATAACTTCTTCCGATAATTCCATTGCTTCTGACTCCACCATCAAAACTGCTTGTTGCGTTCCTGCAACAACCAAATTCAATTGGGTATCTTTAAGCTCGGAAGTTGTTGGATTGAGGACATACTCGTTGTTGATATAACCAACGCGAGCAGCGCCAAGTGGGCCATCAAATGGTATTCCGGAAAGAATTAGTGCAGCGGAAGTGCCAATAATGGAAGGAATATCTGCATCTACTTCATTATCAGCCGACATCACAGTAGCCACTATTTGTACTTCGTTATAGAAACCTTCGGGAAAGAGCGGACGAATTGGGCGATCAATTAACCGAGAGGTTAGTGTTTCTTTTTCTGATGGACGGCCTTCCCGTTTAAAGAAACTCCCCGGTATTCTACCGGCAGCGTAAAATTTTTCTTGATAATCCACAGTAAGTGGAAAGAAGTCCTGTCCAGGTTTTATGTTTTTTGCACCAACCACGGTAACAAGTACTACTGTATCGTCCATTGTAACCATTACAGCGCCATGTGCTTGCCGTGCTATTTCACCTGTTTCCAATGTGAGTTGATGGCGCCCGTAGGTAATACTCTTCTTAATAGGTTTCAATTAACAATCCTTTTTCCTTTTTGATGAATTTTTCCGAATTATGAATTGCCCTCAAACCACAGTATTGGTTGTGTAACAATTTGAATGGAAAATAATCTTCTTGATTTGCTGCCAGCAAAGTTTTTCGCGGCGTGCTTATTTGCGTAAACCAAGGCGTTCGATCAGAGTCTGATAAGCTTCGTTATTACGGTTTTTTAGATAATCAAGCAACTTGCGACGACGGCTTACCATGCGTAACAAGCCCCGGCGGGAATGATGATCCTTGACATGTGTTTTGAAGTGTCCAATTAAGTCATTGATCCGTGTTGTCAAGAGCGCAACCTGAACTTCTGGAGAGCCAGTATCTCCGTCGGCTCTTTGATAATCGCGCACTACCTGTGCTTTTTGGTCGATTGTGACTGTCATAAATTTCTCCGATTAAAATACCCAGTGTAAAGAGCCGGAATTTTACTCTTTAATATTACTCTTGTCCAAACCAGATCAAGGTGTAGGGGTATTGAATGCTAATGTGCAATGTGTGATAGAAAATAGGAATCGAACAGACTGTCTTTTAATCAGTTTTGTTCAAGAAATTGCGGGAGTAGCGGTCTATTACTATGGTGCTCTGTTTATAGATTGTATGTTTTTTCTGGATTTATGATAATTTCTATGGCATATCCGCGCTCTTTGCCGAAGTTTTCCTGAGCCCTCTTACACCCTCTAAAATTCAATATGTTACTTTCAGAGGCAATGTTTCGTGACAAAACTCTAGTAATTATCGTATTCCAAGCGGCCTTCTCGTCGGATTAGTTCGTCGATAGTGAGTCCTACTGCCGACACACCATTAAATACCGTTCCTACTCTTTTCTTGTTAAAGTGTTCCATCATGGTGATGTATGCTCTAGGTGGTAAAGGGAAGAATTCAGCTTCTTTTACTAGGAGAATAGCATTCTTCATATAAAATTCAACAAACTCTTTGATTTCAGCTTTCTCTGTTGCTTTAGCATTGACATAGATAAAGATAGGGCGGGATAGCGGCTGATAACTTCCATTTTCAACGGCTTCGACAGAAGGGAGAATGCCGCCTTTACCATTATTTATCGCAACTGCTGTTACCTTAGTTTGATTCTCGATGTAATAGGCAAAGCCAAAAAATCCCAACCCATTCTTGTTACTCGCAACGCCTTCCACTAATACATTGTCATTCTCAGATTCGGTAAAATCATTTCGACTTGATTTGATTTTACCAACGATGGCATCGGTAAAGTAATCGAAGGTACCAGAATCTGCATCTGCACCGTAAAGCTTGAAGGATTCATCGGGCCAAGCAGGGTTTATCTGATTCCATTTGGTAATTTTACCTTGTGCAGCAGGTTCCCATATTTTCTTCAATTCTGCGACCGTCATAGTTGTGCTCCAAGTGTTCTCTGGGTTCACCACCACGGTTAATGCATCGAATGCTACGGGGATCTCAATAAATTGCACACGGGAATTTTTGCAGTCTTTTATTTCATTTTTTAGAATCGGGCGGGAGGCATTAACGATATCAATTTCACCGCGGCAGAATTTCTTGAAACCGCCACCGCTACCGGAGATATTAACGGTTACGCTAACCGCATTTTTTTTTGCGATCTGAAACTTGTCTGCGACTGTTTTTGTGATCGGATAAACGGTGCTCGAGCCATCAATTTTTATAACCGCTTGAGCGCTTGCAACGCTGATGATACTAAATGATGCGCTAAATAAAAAAGATAAACTCAGTAACTTAAGGCTGTGTAATTGTAACATTTCACCCTCCACTTGATTGAGATAGCTACCGCACACCTAGCAACTTCAGAACGCTATGTATGAGAATAGTAACGTATGTTTTTTGACAATAGTAGTATCCTGATAGATAAGTACTTAAATGCTTGTTAGTAGAATCGAAGCTGATATTACCGGGAATTCATGAACTGATTCCGAATTCCCGGTTTACATAGGCGCAATTTAATCTGCAGAGTTCTTGCGCAAACCTAAAAATCAACTGTAACCTGCGTCAGGAATGAACCAAAGTCAGCGTTATTCCATCCGTTTGTACGCGCACCGGCACCGCCTGAATACCCATTAGTGTTCGTGGTTGGAGTTCCAGCTGTGTTGATATCCAACATGTAAATAACATTGCTTTGGAATTTAACATTCGAATGGGGATACCAGTTTAAACCGAACCTAACCATATCCGCTTTTCCGCCTTTAATCACGCCAGAGTTCATGTTGATGTAATCATAGCCTGCAGCGACTTCCCATGCGCCCCAACCTGCACCGTTCCACTGAAATGGACGATTAGGTTTAATCCGGTTTGCTGCACCATTTCTGACATGATAAGCCTTAGATTCCCCGGTCAGGAAGTAGCTTGCGAAACCGTAGTAGCCCGTCAGATGTTCATCATTGTATCCAGTACCATTAATATTGGTGCGTAAGTATTCGCCTTGTACTGAGAATGGGCCATAAACAAGCCAGGATTCTGCACCATAGCGATCGTAACTGCTTACCCGGCGATGAAGCGGATCACTCAGAGCACCTGTACTCAAGTTGCCAGTATTCAGTATATTGGTACGATCTACGTTGGTTCCTGGGAAAGCGAAGAACGACATGCCACCCCCTCCGCCGTTTGATCCTTCACCAACCATCGTGCCGTCAGCCCGATACTGGGTGTTAACTGCAGTGTGCCCCGCAGAGATACCGACATGCATGAATTTGGTTTCGCTTTCCATCCAGGGACGACCGCTGATACGGCCGATGCCTTGCCAGCCGGTATCGCCAGAACCGTTATTGCGGCTTTGGTTGCCGTTGGCGTTTACTGATGTGGAAGCAGCCGACCAAGAACCAATAGGTTCTGTTTGAAAAGCCAATCCGGTCTGCCACCGCTGAACTGCGTAGTTGGCACCGATACCTGTCTTGTAAGTATTGGGATTGTCGACGAATGAGTTGACCGACATATGACGTTCAATGAAAGTTAGGTAACGGTTACTGGCGGCTTCTTCCAAACTGAATGGCTCCTTGAATGAGCCAATTTTATAAGATAATTCATTGGTATGATTTAATCGTACAAATGCATCGGTAATCCCGGACCCAACTGTTCCATTACCACGGCTAAAGTCGTACTCGAACTTATAATCCCATATTTTGTAAAAAGTACCTTCAACGCCAAGACGTGCACGGCGGATATTCATACCGCTATTCAATTCATTGGGCGTGTTGGTTCCAAAAGCAGGATCAGGTTCATTGATAAAATTGTATTGGGAGGCTGGTTGTATCCGTCCATTGACCGATACTGAAAAATTGCCATCCTTGGTTGACCAATGCAAACCACGATCATCAAAATTCCCGTGAATTTTCTCAACCTCCTTGACGCGCTCTTCGAGTACTGAAACCTGACCTTTAAGCTGTTCTTTCTCAGCCTTTTCTCGTAACCTTGTTAGGCGATCACCTTTGATCTTATCGCCTGCTTCTGCACTCTGATACTCATGGGCTGGAGCTGATTCAATCACTTCAGTGTTTTTCGAAGACTCGGCCATGGTTTGCGATGGAGCTACGAGTATTTTCGGCGTTTCTGTTTTAGCAGATGCTTGCCCGGATTTTTCATATGTGCCCATATGTACCCGACCAGGTCCGGGTTCTGCAAAAATTTGCTTGGTTTTTGTATCAACATATAAGTCAAGCGCAAAAGCATTGGACATGATGCTTAAATTTATTACAGCTATAATCACCATGGTGTGTCTGAATAATCGCATAATCTGTCTTTGATCTGGAGTTTAAAAGATGGCAATCTTTATATAGCAGGAATGTTACAGTTTTATGACAGTTACATTTATGTGTCATATTTATGACAAAGTTTTTTATTCAGATTCTCTCTAATCAATGTTCTAATAACTTGTATTTAAGCTGATCTTTTCTTAAAATATAAATCTGTATTTTATATGTAGGTAACAATTACTGCGTAAAGTGCATGGTTTATCATGACTTGATTTTTTTGGATTGACGGGAACTTTTCTTGAGAAATGACCTGTCGAAGAAGTGTTTAGTTGGATATTTGATTTTTCCATGCTAACCACTGATTTCTATTAACCAGCTGTTTAAATTAATTAATAGGAGGCAACAAAAATGGCAACAACATATGGCACGACGAGCGCGAGTTCGAGCGCTAACTATGACATGTCGCTGTGGTACGATTCTAAG
>CXWL01006048.1_pt1 | contig 20350 bp, 19 predicted proteins | sample 590931 | NCBI WGS metagenome assembly CXWL01 (sample SAMEA3498368, study PRJEB10139) | groundwater metagenome | biome: water well; material: biofilm material | place: Germany | collected 2015-04-27 | reverse complement strand
TCCCATCGTCTTTCCTCTTCCAATTGATGATAGAATACACCACTTAATTGCGGGACTAAACAAGTAGTAATTCGCGTTGCCGCAGCCTGGGCAGCTGAATCCTTGCGGCCAACGGGACGCTTCCAATGCATCCGCGCATTGCTCATCTGTGCCAAACTGGGCAAGGAATGCAGGTAAGGACGAGCCTGCTTGGAATTGGATACGGTTCATGGCCATGGCAGTTTCTCTTGGATGGGTTTGTTTGGGGCAGTATGCGCCTTATAAGAGAAAGAATCGGGTTCGGCTGAAGAATCTTTCTAATCAGGAAATGATTTGTTGAAAAACAAATGCGACCGTAAAATAGTAAAAAAGCTACAGTGATCTCCAAGCCAGTTTTATTCTTCTATTTCTCTTAACAACCATTTCTTCTATGAGGAAAATGATGACTCTCAAACTCCATATCATTATTTGCAGTACACGACCTGGTCGTGTCGGGCCACCTATTGCTCAATGGGTCCATGAAATCGCAGTACAGCATGGACAATTTGAAGCTCATTTGATCGACCTTGCTGAGTTTAATCTTCCTGTTTATGACGAACCCGAACATCCTATGCTTCAGCGTTATCAGCATGAGCACACCAAAAATTGGGCTGCCAGCGTCAATGCGGCAGATGCTTATGTGTTCGTCACACCGGAATATAATTTCGGTCCTCCGCCTTCGCTTCTGAATGCACTTAACTATGTCTACAAGGAATGGAATTACAAACCTGCCGGGATTGTCAGTTATGGTGGCGTTTCAGGTGGTCTCCGGGCTGCCCTGATCGAGAAACTGACATTGACTACTTTAAAAATGATGCCAATGGTGGAAGCGGTGGCGGTGCAGAATATTTTCACGTTCATCGACGAAAACAAGCGGTTTATACCCAATGAACATCACGTAAGTTCTGGAATATCGCTGCTTAATGAACTCTACAAGTGGGCACAAGCTTTAAAAACAATGAGATTGTAATCTTTTTCTAAAATCTCAATCGGTTAATTACTAATTAAAGCAGGTTAAATTTCCGAAAAGAGGTAGTGCAACTGATTTCTTGCAGTTAACTGAATGGAAACATTTCGAACACGAATGACACGCAAGGATTGAAAGCTTATAGGGAATGGATAAAGGACAAGCTCCAGTTTATACAGGATATAAATGAGCATTTTTAGCCTGTTTTTAACATTGCAATGGCAATGCAGATCGTTTTTCAACAGCTCGTTAAGTTTTAGGTTAATTACTGCTGAGTTACGCTAGAAATCAGCATGATGCACTGACTTCTCTTGTTCTTTTTAAGCCGCTGAGTTATAACAATTCTCTCAGCATTCGAACAAATCAATTATTTATTAGATGAGGTGGCATCATGAAAAAAATCGTTGCAACTGTTTATTTTGGTTTAATACTGCCTTCCTGTACATGGGTTAAGGTTACTCCGAACGGCGAAGGCGTGCGTTTGGTGCAATCAGTCCGAGCAGTCGAATCATGCAAAAAAATAGGAAAGGTTAATACAAAAGTTGAAAGTAAAGTAGTGTTTAACCGTGATATGGAAAAAGTTGCGGGTGAACTTGCGGATCTTGCACGTAATGAGGCGGCTTTGATGCGCGGCGATACGATTGTTCCCGTTTCTGAAATTAATGACGGAAGACGCAGCTTCGATGTTTACCAATGTTTTCCAGCCAAAATACAATAATTGACATAGTCATGCCGGCATATCCTAATTTTCTGCAAATCCGGTCAATCCTTATCAGCAGTGACTGTACCGGCGGCAATTTTTTTGCCCACACAGAAATCCCATCAGTCCCAGAGTGAGATTGTTTTCAAGTTATCGAATTCTCATCGATGGCGCTCATCGAAAAAACACTTTATCCGATCGTATGCGTCGCATGGTGGTCACAAAAATTGGCGGAATAGCGTAGCGTATTCCGCCCGTTACGTTGCGATCGAAAGAAATCAATGCAACAGAACTGATTTTCGATGCTAAAACCAGGGATTGTAGCGCTCTCAACAGCCTGTTATGTGCGCTGCCGTACCGACTATAGCAAGTTTCGCCATTATATTATTTCAAAGTCTTGATGTGATACCAGTCGCGTCTCGAAGTCTGGTCATTGGGTAAGATAACTCGTTGGCCGCCTTGTTTCTTCACTTTGGAAAATACTATGGACAACCAACAACGCAAAAGCAACTCCTTACTAACGCACGCACTCGGAATGATAATTCTCGCGGCGATTTGCAATACAGCATCGGCTAATAATTCAGCGGTGGAAGCGGATACTGCAACGCCGCCTAATATAGTGTGCATGATGAACTGGGCACAAACATTCTACCCCAATCTGTTTTCACCGCCGGTATCAGGCGTGCAATTATCTTCACCCTATACCTATCGCTATTACCCCGACACCAATGCCTATGTAGGCGTTTCTTCCGCCGATAACCATGTCTATTATCGGGGACCGGACGATGCCTCGCCGCGGGATATGGGTGATCTATCCGCTTTGCTGAAAGAAGCGGGATGTGGAGAAAAGCCGTATCCTGTCGTCTTTATTCATGGCATCGCTTCTTCTGCAGACACATGGGTATCCTATAGAGATTATCTGATTAACAGTGCTGGTTGGACATTCGGCGGGATACCTGCTTTCAATCCGGCCACAAAAACAGTTACTATAAGCTGCCCATCAGATTCTATTAGCTGTACGGGGAGTACTGGTAACTTCTACACATTAAATTTCTCTGACAATCAGGGATTATTTCTTGATGTCCAGGGGGGAGAATTAGCAGTAATCATTCAAGCGGTTCTAGATGAAAATCCCGGAGCAACAAAAGTCCTTCTGATTGGTCATAGCACGGGTGGTCTTGCTGCAAGAGAATATCTGCAAGGGTTAGCTCGAGTATTCGATTCGGCAACGACAATTCCGTATCGCGAGGATGTTGCGAAACTCATAACCATTGGNNAATGACTTGACTACGCATCCCCTTTCAGCCAATGTACTCTATGTTTCGATAATTGGAACGGGGCAACCTACTTTGTCCAGCTTAGTCGATTTCCATTCAGGAGATGGAATCGTATTAGATACTTCCCAGAACCTGATGACGGTAGCCGGGGAGCTCTCCCTTCAACACAAATCGGCCAGCATTGATATTCCTTTCCGAGAATGTGGTAATAAAATAAAAGTACCTGTTATCGGAAGCGTAGGTCAAACCCATACCTGTGAGACAACGGATATTAGCGTCGGAGCAGAAATTTTGAGAAGTCTACAATAGGTAGCGTTGCATACAGTTTGCGTGTATTCCAGATCAGCAATGTCGCCAAATCTTCCCAGATGTGCCAGTTGCGCGCTTCGTTGGGTCGGCCAGTGTCGAACGTTTGACGGAGGCGCGCGAAAACCCATGGCGCGGAATTGCTCGGCACAGCTCAGATTATTGCGCACGCCCGAATCGCCGCCATGACGCGCCACGATTCTCGCGAAGCTCGTCCATGACACAAACTCCATAAGTTGTGCGAACAGCGTTTTTCCAAGGCTCATAGATCACCTCCAACAAAAGTTGAACCTTCTGGAGGTTACTCGAACCTGAATTTGCAAAATATGATTTCAAATCGGCACCAAAATAGTTTCTCTGTAACCCTCGTCAATACTGAGCTCTACCGTTTCAACAACTAATTTAACCGGACACTACTGATTCCGGATAAAGAACAGATCTGAAAAATAACAAAAATATTCTCAGCCTCTTAAAAGCAAGAATTCAGATTGAAAGCGCCGTGTTTTTCAACAGCCTGTTAGAAATACGCTGAACACAACCAGGGTACAGAATCACGAATCCAATACTGGCAACATACATACCACAGGGTCAAAAAACAAAAATCATACTTAATTCATCGACAATATTCTCAATTCGCGACCGTCCCCTTGTGTTCCGGCTTTGTCAGAAATAAGGATTTCGAGAGATCGGTTGTGCGAAACATCACACTGTAATGGAAATAACGTGATTGATCGTTGATTAATTGTGTGTGCTGCTTATTGTGGGTCTGACAAAGCTCATTATGATGAAACTTAAACCACGAATGCATATTCCATTAAATCAATACAGAAAACTTGAATAATACAATTGATTAGTAGTAAAACGCATAAAAAATGCAGGATCTGGTCCCGCATTTTTTATATATCATAGACTAATGATTTGAATGTTTTGCATGTGTCATCATATTGAGTTCTTACGCAAGGCCTGATGGCAACTCAGTAGAAAAATCGCCTTGAGAATGGTCATATTGCAACGCAATAGTGAGGTAACTCATATACAACAACATACCAAGTACAGCATCAGAAATGATCCATTGCATGATTGATTCCGGCAATTCAAATGCTGTAAGAATGCCAAAAGATATCCCAGTAATAACGAGTACTGATGCAAAAAAAGTGTGGTTTGTCTTCATAAGACCTCCAAAAATCTGATCGTTCGAATAATCAAAAAATGCCCGGAGTTTATAACGACAAGATTCACAAAAAATTAACATCTGATTCACAATAAATTCACAATAATAGATACAGAAAGGTGGGAGGTCACGAACCATGAAAAGTGCAAAAAAATCTACCAGGTCAAGAATCAGGAATTCTTATTCTTTATTCTTGCACGGAATAACCTCAATCGTTGTTGGATGCAATTGATATCGCATAGCCAGGGCAGGTAACGAATTACGAGTCATAAACAGGTTATGCGCACATCAGAAGGCCGCTAAACAAAACTATACCTAATTCATCGGTTATATTCTTAATTCGAAACCTGGCTGCGTGATTTTTGCATTAGTTTATATTCTTGATTCGCGAACCCCGTGTTTTTCTTTCCATTCAATACAGCGTACCTTCTACCGTCATGCGCAGATTGCGCTTGTTATAAATCGCTTCTTGAAGCAGAATCTTCTCTAGCTTCGACCAGAGCTCATCACTGAACATCAATCGGGGCATCGCAAACTCGTTTTGTTGGTGGTATTGGAACCCTAATATTACGAGTTTGTTTCTATCTATTAAATACTTATCTCAAAACGTCAACAGACCTAGTCTTAGTGTCAAATATAAATCATGAATAATAGAAAATTCACTTCTTTGCTATCAGGTTTGTTTTTCCTTTTTTTGTTTTTTCCAATTTCTGTTTTTGCAGAAAGTTTGGTTCTGGAGTATAAATTTACAGCAGATAATGGATCGGTCGTATCCGATACCAGTGGAAATGATCTCAATGGCGATATAGAAGGTAGCGGCGCCTGGCATTTTGCAGCGGGCGTTGCTGGTGGAAGAGGCCTTAAACTGAATGGAATTGATAATTTTATTCTGGTTTCAGACAATCCTATTTTCGATTTTAATCAATACACTGTGATGGCTTGGATAAAATTCAAGCCCAGCGCATGGGATAGGCAAGAAGTGATGGAGAAAGCGGGTGCTTTCTGGGTTAACATCAGGAAAGATACTCGCAAGGTAAGGGCCGGTGGTTTTTTTGGAGGGTGCCGTAATGACGCTTCCTACTTTATACTTGATAGTAGTAGAGCTGTGCCTGCAGACACATGGACGCATGTGGCAGCGACTTATGATGGCGCTATCTTGAGTATATATATCAATGGTGTGTTGTCCGGTAAATCTACTGTGCTTGTTCCCGGTGGCCCTATTTGCGTTAATACTGAACCTTTGGCGATAGGTGCTAAGCATAGGACGATTCCTCCTCCTGAAGACGCAGCCTTTTTTAATGGCGGTATGGATACTGTACGTATATTTGATACAGCTCTACCAGGTTGGAGGATCAAGAAAGAAATGTTGAAAAATTAAGGCTATGTCACCGTTAATTGTTGAACGTCATTCATACCCAATGCGGCAAGAAGAACTGAGCGTGGAGACACGGAGCCATGAGCACGATCAATCAGTCGCCTCCACCCGAGATAATTGGCAAGTAATGTGTAGCGATGCCGTGAAATCGGCGCATCCACTCTTTGAGGCGGCTGTCGTTGGCATTCACGTTTTGCACGTGGTAGATCTTGCCGACAACCCGGATACCTGTAGCCAGATTAATTGACGGTGGGCGATGCCGATCCGCACTGTGGCACCCAAAGCCTTGCTGCTGTCAGTACAGAGAACTGCATCGTTTGCCAGTAATGGTTTGAGTGCTGCGCCGACGTGCTCCCGGTACGGTCACGGCAAATCAACACAGGATCTGTTCAGAGGACAAACCACGCTTCTATGCTTTGCTGCCGCGCTTATGTGGCGGGCGCGTCACATACCGTGTTTCTTACCTTTGAATGATTCAAGAAAGAAGGTTCCGTCAGCTTCAGCACTGCCAACCAAACTTGTGGCTTTCTGCTAATGAGTCGGCCCTGCAAAATTCACTTAACCGTGGCGGCGGCTTTGTATACAAGCAAGCTTCGCCAATATATGGTTGTTTTGCACGGAAGCGATTGATCAATCGGAGCAAGCAAGGCGCAATAAAATACCCTTTAGCCCCAAGCGGAGTACTGTCCTCATCAGTCAGCGCAGATTGTATCCTGCCGCACACAGCACAGCATGGAGCGCATCTCCAAACTTGCTCTTGGGGTCATGATGTTTCTCCTTTTTCGTTGGAGCTGATGTCACTTTCTGCGCATTATATGGGCTCGGCTCTCTACTGCCTTAGGTGCCCAATGTAATATATAAGACATTTCGTCCAATAATCTATCCGATAATGTCGAATAGTCTTGTTTGCTTCAGATTATCATATTGATTACATTAGATTATTTATTAAATAGTGAATGACTCAAGAAAATACGACATTACAAGGCCGTTAAGAAAAATTATACCTAGTTCATCGGTTATATTCTCAATTCGCGCCCCGCCCCCTTGTGCTACCGTTAGGTATCCCTTAGGTATCCCCGCTTGAACGATGGGTTCGATCTGATTTTTCCAACCTTTCAGCGAGCCAAACTTTAATAATAGACTGCCTGGTAACGCCTAATTTTCCAGCTTCTCTATCAAGCGACTCAATCATCCATGTTGGAAAATCTACATTCACTCGCTTTTGCTCTTGTAAAACCCGTTTGGCTTTTGATAAATCCAGCGAAGCGGTAATGTCATCATTTTCATCAAATTTTTTCTCAAAATCTTTAGCTTTCATACAGCGCAATCTCCTCGGTGCGTGAGCGACGAACAGAAACAAGCCTAACATTTGCTTCTCGATAGGTAATAACAGCAGACCAATGCTTGTTGTTAATAACACCAACAACCAAATAACGAGGCTCATCTTCAGTTTTTGCAGGAATTTCCAAGAGTCTTGGATCATTCCAAAGTAATTGTGCGTCAATAAAGTCAATACCATGCTTTTTGAGGTTGGCCTGATTTTTTGTTTCGTCGAATTCAAAAGTTATCATGGTATATAAATTATACCTTTATTGCACAGAAATCAAGGGATGTGTATTAGCTCTACCGTGCGCGTCGGAGCGGGCACAATGGCTCTACCTAAGGGTTAGCCGCCAATATAGGCAAGGCCAAGAACCGAGTCACGAAACCGAAATGGTGAAGCGCACATCACCAGGGCGCTACACAAAATTATACCTAATCCATCGGCTATATTCTCAATTCGCGACCTGACCCCTTGCTGTGTGTGGCTTGTCATCCTGCAAAATACGATGGTAGACCCCTTGTGTGACGTTTTGTTAGTATTACCTCGGACACTATTGAAGTTTCTCTTTTTCGCTTTTGCAGTCCCCAACGACATTACCGACAAAGGCAGAAACTCCATCAAATTGACCGTATCCGCTAGTAGTCTTTGTATAGAGTGCCTTTTTCTTTACAGGATCAATTGTCCATGTTTCTATAACACTTGCGCCATCTTCAATTGCAATTGCCAGTATGGAGTTTGGTGCTATTTGTAAATACTCGCTGATATTGCTGCCAACAATGTGACTCTTTTTTCCATTGATGTAGATGACATATTTAGTTGATGTCATGCCATCAGTTTCGAATTCATACCCGTTTCGAACTTTGGCTGCATGACCCTTAAAGTTGTCGGCAATCCAGCATTCGGCAGAGTATGCATTTTGAGCAAGCAAAGCAGCCAGTAGAGCTATGGCTTTAAGTCGAAGCATGGGCATCTCCTTTGAGTGCTAACGTAAAATTGAGGGGCTCGCCCGCTTCTGGGCGAATCACTCTCGAACGACGGGTTGAACTTCGCTTATCTGCAAACATTTTGCCAATGACCGCTTACCTGCATGTACTGGCATTGAGAGGTTCCAAGCGGCGGCAACTCCATTGATGGGAGTGGCTTTAGGTCTGTGGATGGAAGCGGCCTAAGCGGAGCAAGTTCCACAGACGGTAAATCAAGCGTGCTGTCACAGATGTCTTGGGCACGACAATTATTTCCGTAGTCATCGCAGACCTGCGATTTTCTGCAGCTTGCATTTGCAGTATTGACGAAACCAATTAAGAGAACGGTTGCAATAATTGCTTTTGTGGTGATTTTCATAATGCTCTCCTTTAATAGGCCCAATGCAATGTACAAGACATTTCATCCAATAATCCATCAGATAATATCGTAAAATCCCGTGTTTTGTAGATTATCATCATGATTTTGCTTTATACGATTGAAGGTAGTAAATGGTTCAGAAAAATGCGGCATCACCACCCACTAAAAAACTGCCGGATCCAGTGCGGGAAGAAATTCGTTCCAAGCATTATAGTTTAACTATGGAAAAATGGGCGCGGTTACATAAAGCATCCTCCGCACTGGACCGGCTGACCTGATGATCAGGCTGTTAGCTGAAACCTATTGCAACTGATATCCCTATGAAAAAATTTTCTCCCGATGACATCACAAGGCGTCTTGCTCATCTTCCCTGCCCAACGTATGCGGAAGATTTGCCGGTTAATCTTCGCCGGGAAGAAATCAAACGTGCCATTGAAAGCCATCAGGTCGTGATCGTATCCGGTGAAACAGGATCGGGTAAAACCACGCAAATCCCTAAAATTTGCCTGGAACTCAAGCGCGGTGTGAGCGGATTAATCGGGCATACGCAGCCGCGCCGCATTGCGGCGCGGACTGTGGCTGCGCGTATTTCTGCTGAGCTGAACAGTCCGCTAGGTCAGGCGGTCGGTTATAAAGTGCGGTTTTCGGACAAAATCAGCACGGATTCCTATATCAAACTGATGACGGATGGCATTCTGCTGGCTGAAACGCAGGGCGATCCGCTGTTGCAGGCCTACGATACATTGATTATCGATGAGGCCCACGAGCGCAGTTTGAATATCGATTTCTTGCTCGGTTATATCAACCAGTTATTGCCGAAGCGGCCTGACCTCAAGCTGATTGTCACTTCCGCCACCATCGACGCGCAGCGCTTTTCCCGGCATTTCAATAATGCGCCGGTGATTGAAGTGACCGGCAGGCTATATCCGGTTGAAATCTTTTACCACCCGCCGGTTGCCGACGATGATGAGGAGGGCGATATGCAACAAGCCATCCTCAACGCGGTCGATGAATTGATAACGCTGGGCTCAGGCGATATTCTGGTTTTCCTGCCCGGCGAGCGCGAGATCCGGGAAACCGCAGAGACACTGCGCAAGCATCATTTTGATCGCCTGCGTCCCGGAATTTCCGGCGTGGAGATATTGCCGTTATTTGCGCGCTTATCCTTTGCCGAGCAGGAACGGGTATTTCAGCCCGGCGATATCCGCCGTATTGTATTAGCCACCAATGTTGCTGAAACGTCATTGACCGTTCCGGGTATCCACTATGTGATTGATACCGGGTGGGCGCGTGTCAACCGCTACAGTTACCGCAACAAGGTCGAACAATTGCTGGTGGAGAAAATCTCGCGCGCATCGGCGAATCAAAGGGCAGGGCGCTGCGGCCGGATAGCCAATGGGGTTTGTATTCGCCTGTATACAGAATTGGATTTTCAGGGGCGCGTCGAATTTACCGATCCGGAAATTCTGCGTTCTTCGCTGGCAACGGTCATTTTACGCATGAAATCTCTCAACATCGGCGATGTGGAAGATTTTCCATTCCTGGAGCCGCCATCGCCGCGGATGATTACCGATGGTTATCAATTGCTGGCAGAGCTGGGAGCCGTCGATGACGACCGGCAACTGACAGCGATTGGCTGGCGTCTGGCTAAGTTTCCGATTGATCCAAAAATTGCCCGCATGATATTGGCGGCAAAAAATGAAAATTGCCTGCACGAAATACTGATCATTACGGCTGCTTTAAGTTTGCAAGATCCGCGTGACCGGCCATTTGATCAGCAAGCGGCTGCCGATAATGCGCACCGCCGGTTTCAGGATGAGCGCTCGGATTTTCTGTCTTACCTGAAAATGTGGGACTTCTTTGATGAGTTATTAAAACATAAAAAATCAACCCGCAAACTGATCGACCAATGCCGGGAGCATTTTTTATCTTACCGGCGCTTGCGGGAGTGGCGTGAAATTCATGGCCAATTGCACGTGCTGGTCAGTGAACTCGGTTTAAAACCCAACGAAGTACCCGCCGGTTATGATGAGATCCATCGTGCTTTGTTGGCCGGATTGCTAGGGAATATCGGGTTTAAAACCGAGAAGGAAGGTGAATATCTGGGCGCTCGCGGCATCAAGTTCGCAATTTTCCCCGGCTCGGTGCTCAAAAAAGGCAAAGCCAAATGGGTCGTCGCTGCGGAATTGGTGGAGACCAGTAAGCTGTATGCGCGATGTGTCGCCAGGATTGAGCCCACTTGGCTGGAAAGAATTGCGGGGAATTTATGCAAGAAACACCATTTTGATCCGCATTGGGAAAAGAAACAGGCGCAAGTGGTGGCATATGAACGCGTGACGTTGTATGGCTTAATCATTGTAACTAAACGGCCGATCCACTACGGTCCGATCAATCCCAAAGAGTCCCGCGAGATTTTTATCCGCTCGGCGCTGGTTGCCGGGGAGTACGTCACGCAAGCGCCTTTCTTCACGCACAATCAAGATCTGATTCATGAAATCGAGGAACTGGAGCATAAAGCGCGGCGGCAGGATGTGCTGGTTGATGAGCAAGAGATTTTTGCTTTTTACGATGCCATCATTCCGGAAAAAATAACCAACGGTGCGGGATTTGAAAAATGGCGGAAACAGGCTGAGCAGCAAGATTCCCAGTTGCTTTATCTGAAACGTGAATTGCTGATGCGCCATCAGGCTGGTCATGTTACGGAAGTTCAGTTTCCGGAAAGCATGACACTGTCCGATGGCAGCGTTTTACCACTCACTTACCGCTTTGAACCCACGCATATGCTCGACGGCGTAACCGTTTCTGTGCCGTTGCCATTGCTCAACCGGTTGGATGCCAATCAACTGGATTACCTGGTTCCCGGTTTGATTCGTGAGAAAGTGACCTGGTATTTAAAGGCATTACCCAAACAAATACGCCGCAACCTGGTCCCATTGCCGGAGTCCGTCACTGAATTTCTGCAGAATCAGTCAAGCGCTTTGCAAAAGGGCTCACTGCATGATGCTTTAGGGCAATTTATTCTCAGAAAAACCAACTTGCCGGTTCCCGCAGAAACCTGGCAAGACAAAGATATGCCAGCGCATCTGTTGATGAATATTCAAGTGAAGGATGATGCGGGACAAGATCTGGCCATGCGCCGCAATCTCGCCGAATTGCAAACGCAGCTTGGCAAAGCCGCACAAATGACATTTGTAAAACGCGATGCCGAAAACGAGAAAATCAGTATTGAGCGCGATGCCATCACGCAGTGGGATTTTGGTGATTTGCCAGAGGAAGTGGCGTTTAAACGCAATGGTCAGCAACTGACCGGTTACCCGGCACTGATCGAACAAACGGACAGCGGCGCTATCCGGCTATTTGATACGCAAGAAGCGGCGGATACAGCGATGCGCTTGGGTGTGAGACGATTATTGTGCTTGGCATTGAAAGAACAGCTCAAACAGTTAGACAAGAATCTGCCGGGACTCAAACAAGCCAGCTTGCAATTATCGACCCGGATGAATCCGGGCGATCTGAAACAAGACATGCTGAATGCCATTATTGATCGCGCGTTGCTGGGTGATGATCCATTGCCGCGCACCGAATCCGAATTTGCCGCACACAACCAACGCGCTAAAAGCCGCCTGCCGGAAGTCGCTGCTGCACTCGCCAGTCTGTTGCAGCAGATAGGCAGTGAATACCAAATTCTGATGGGGCGATTAACAGCGCTTCGCAACAACACCGTAAAAGCTGAACTCAATGAACAGCTCGACAATCTGATTTATCCCGGGTTTCTCAGCCATACCTCGTGGAAAAGATTGCAGCAGTTTCCGCGTTATGTGAAAGGCATGGCTTTGCGCCTGGAAAAACTATCCACCAACCTGGAACGTGACGAACGAAATAGCAGGGAAGTGGCCGCACTCTGGCAGCAATATATGCAACGCCGGGAAAAGCATCAGAAAATCGGGCTGATTGATGAGAATCTCGATGAATTCCGCTGGCAGATTGAGGAACTACGCATATCGCTTTTTGCGCAGGAATTGAAGACCCCTTACCCGGTATCGACCAAACGATTACAGAAATTGTGGGAGAGTGTGCGGGCATAGCCAGAAACTGTCGATTGACTTGCCTCTCGACAACCTTATAATCCCTGTAAGCACGGCTTTGCCGGTAATTCAGTTCAATCAGGTTTATCCGCCGCCGCTGGGGTAGTGGTTATTACATACTTGGAGAAAGCGCCGGATAAGCGCATTTGTTAAATCAGAGGATATGCCGGAAATGGACAATCAATTTTCATTCGACGTTTTTCTAAGTCATAGCGCTATGGACAAGAATGTCGTGCGAGTGATTGCTGAACGGTTACGGGCGGATGGGCTACGGGTATGGTTTGATGAATGGGTATTCAAACCCGGCGACTGCATACCCGCGAAGATCGAGGAAGGGCTGGAGTTGTCGCGCGTGCTGGTTCTGTGCATGTCGGCGAATGCGTTTGGGTCGGACTGGGCACAGATGGAATTTGGCACGTTCCGGTTTCGCGATCCACTGAACAAGAAGCGTCGCTTCCTGCCGTTGCGGCTCGATGATGCCCCTGTCAAAGGCTCCTTGGCGCAGTTCTTATACATCAACTGGCCTTCGGCGAATCACGAGCCGGAGTATGCCAAGCTCCTCGAAGCTTGCTGGCCTCCCCCATCGGAGCTGATAGCAACGGGAGTATTTGCTGAAGGCAAGCAAGGTGCGGAAAGGGCCATTCGGCTCGACTACACACTCGATTCTCAGTGGATCAGGGACTATGCATTTGCTCGAGACGGAAATCGTGTGCTCACAGCCGCAGATGATCGAACGGTAAGAGTTTGGGATATCCAGACGGGAAAGTGTCTGAGGGTCTTAGAGGGTCATAAAGATGGGGTCTGGAGCGTGATTTGGAGCGCCGATCAACGCCTTGCATTATCTGGCTCAAACGACCACACGGTGCGGCTGTGGGATTTGGGGACGAGTCGCTGCCTGCGGGTGCTCAAAGGGCACACAAAGCCTATCCGGGGTTTGGCATGGAGCGTCGACTATAAGCGTGCACTTTCTTGTTCTTGGGACAAGACTATCCGCTTGTGGGATATCGAAACTGGGCGCTGCCTCCACGTTCTTGAAGGCCACGAGCACTCTGCGATGGATGCTGTGTGGAGCGTTGATAATCGTTACGTACTTTCCGGCTCAGCCGATCACACGATTCGACTGTGGGACGTAGAGACAGGGGTTTGTTTGCGTGTTCTCGATGGTGGTCATTCGGATTCCGTTGGTGCGATTGTTTGGAGTGCGGACAGCCGACGCGCCTTATCTTGCTCTAATGACAATACTGTGCGGCTATGGGACATCGAGACCGGGCGCTGTTTACGTGTGCTAGAAGGCCACTCGGACTGGGTTCGTAGTTTGGAGTTGACTTCTGATGGAATGTTTGTCGTCTCCGCGTCTGTCGACAAAAGCTTACGACTGTGGAATGTGGAGACGGGGCGCTGCCTGCGTGTCTTTGAAGGCCATACGAGCGGAATTGTGACGGTGGCGTTAAGCGCTGACGGACGCTACGCCTTTTCCGGTGACGAGAAGGGCGACATACGGATCTGGAATCTGTCGGGGTTTGTCACCGAGCCGCGAGCAGCGGAAGTCACCATACCTGCCTTGCCAGTTGCTCCAGACCAAGTCCAATACACGAATGCCAAAGTCCTTCTCGTCGGCGACACTAATGCGGGCAAGACCGGACTGACGCATCGTCTTGCGACCGGCGAATGGAAACCGAGCGAAGACTCCACGGTGGGTGCATGGTCCACGCAGTGGCAGCTCAAGGATGCTCGTTCGGAACCGGGTGTGAATCGGGAAATATGGTTGTGGGATTTTGGCGGGCAGGCGGATCAGCGTCTGATTCACCAGCTCTATATGGATCGAACCGCACTCGTCCTGTTGCTCTTCAATGCGGATCAGGAGGATGTTCTACCAGGCCTGCGTGACTGGCAGACAGCTCTGCGGCGCTGTGTGAAGGACAGGATTCCGCATTTCCTCGTAGCCGGACGGATCGACACTGGGTTCAAGGCGAGCCGGGGAAAGCTGAAAGACTTTGCCAAGGAACAGGAGCTCTCCTATCACGAGACGAGCGCGAAATCTGGCGAAGGCTGCGATGAACTGCGTTCGGCCATGATCGCTCGCATTCCGTGGGATCAGATGGAGCAGCGCACGTCGCCGCGCATTTTTAAACTGATAAAGGACGAGATTCTGAAGCTGCGGGACGAAGGGCAGGTGCTGCACACGTTCAAGGAACTACGCGAACTTCTCTGGCGGCGATTGCCGGATGAGTCGCACTTAATAGATGAGACCTTGCAGACGGTGATCGGGCTGCTAGACGGTCCTGGCGTGGTGAAGGAACTCGAATACGGCACCTACATCCTGCTCGCGCCGGAATGGATCAATGCTTACGCGCAGGCTGTAATACGCACGTTGCGTAGCGCCGAGAACGATCTCGGCGTGCTGCCGCTGCGCAGCATCGCGGAAGGGAAGCTTATCTACCAGAGCATCGGTCGTGACGGCACACCTGTGGAAATGATGCGTTTGCCACCCGCAGAGGAGCGCGTGGTGCTGGGCGAGATGGAGCGGCAACTCGAACAGCGCGGCCTCTGCTTACGCCAAGGGAATAAACTTGTTTTTCCGAGCCACTGCGGACGTGATCGCCCGGCAGTACAGGAATTTCCGTCCATTTTCGTGAGCTACGTGGTGAGGGGTTTTCTTGATGACATCTATGCGACTCTGGTGGTAAAGCTGGCGGATAGTGAGTCCTTTCAGCTCAAGGAACTCTGGCGCGATGCTACGGACTTCGTGACTCTCGCGGGAGATCATCACATGGGTCTCAAGCTAACGCGCGAGACCGCCAGCAACGGGGAGATCAACGTGTATTTCGGGAAGGGTGTAACGCAGCAGGAGCAGGTGATCTTTGCGAACTACATCCACTCTCATCTTCACGGACGATGTGAACAGGTAGAGCGACTGCGATATTACGTCTGTCCCCACTGCCATACACCAAAAGGAAATCCTTTGGCACTGATGCAAAAGCTCAAAGCCAAGAAGATGTACGCCTCGGTCGTATGCGATGTTTGCGACAAGTCATTTGATCTTTGGGATGAACTCGAAAAGAAGTTTACAAGCAATGAAACGGATAGTCAGGTTGAGGTGCTGGAAGCTGAAGATCGTATCCGGTTGGATTCGCGACGAAAAGGCAAGCTGCTCGCTTTGGAGGTAGGTTCACGAATCACTAGCGCGGATCAGAAGTGCTTCGAGATTCCCGCCACCGAAGACGAGGGCATCGACATGGAACTAGAATTCACTAACGATGAGGGCAAAGGCACTGGCAAGCGGCTCTACCTTCAACTAAAATCGGGAAACTCTCATTTGGAAGTGCGAAGGGATGGAACAGAGGTCTTCAGGATCAAGAAGCAAGATTGGGTGCAGCAATGGATTCAACAGCCGAATCCCGTAATGCTTGTAATCGGCATCTTCTCTGAGGAAGACGAGCGAACCGTCGGGAAAGAAAAATTGGAGTTCGCCGAGGTGCGCTGGATGGAAATCAGCAGCGTCCTCAAACGGGAAAGCCAGAATGGAACGAAGCCAGTAAAACAAATCGAATTCAAAGGCGAACGGTTGGACTTGAGCAGCGTGCGGAGGTGGCGAGAAATAGCTCTGTCAGGCATTGCGTTGTAGAAGCTTCGGTCATCGAAATACAGGATGGATTTTCCATTGATCACCCAGCCTGCCAGATACGAACTTCTGAATAACCCGTATTTGTCATTCCGAATGCAATGAGGAATCTTATGGAATCTTCGCGACAGATTTCTCGTTATACTCGAAATGACAGCTATTCAGAGGCTCTGTAATGATTCGACGAAGTTTTTACAGCGCCGAATAAACCACCGCGGCAATTAGTCCGCCGATAATGCCGCCCACTACCGGTACATAGGCGTAGCCCCAATCACTGTCGCGTTTATTGTTCATTGGGAGAATCGCATGCATAATGCGCGGCCCCAGGTCACGTGCGGGATTAACTGCAAAGCCAGTAGGTCCGCCGAGTGATAAGCCGATACCAAACAGTAGCAGTGCAGCCGGTAAGGCATTCAATGTACCCAGACCTTCCTGCGGCGCAGCCATCATCATCACGCCAAACACCAACATGAATGTGCCGACTGCCTCCGTAATAATGTTATTGAATGGGCTGCGGATCGCTGGCCCGGTACAAAATGCCGCGAGTTGCATATCCGGATCAGTCGTTGCGTTAAAATGCTGGCGATAGGTGATCCAGACAATCAATGCACCCAACATTGCGCCCAGCATCTGTCCCAGTGCATAAATCGGTACCAAATCCCATGCAAACTTACCCGCAGCAGCGAGGCCGATACTCACCGCAGGGTTTAAATGCGCGCCACTGGAAGCGGCCACGGCATAAACCGCCACGAAAAGCGCAATTCCCCAACCGGCTGCGATGGTTAGCCATCCGGCATTATTGCCCTTGGATTTATTCAGTACGACGTTGGCAACAACACCATTACCCAACAAAACCAGAATAAAAGTACCTATTAATTCACCAAGAAAAGGAGTCATAGTTATCACCTTACTATTAAGTTGAACTTCGGAGAGCCTACTTCTAGATGCGCAAGAAAAATTGATTTATTGGTTTTGTTTTAGAGATGTTTTCTGGCAATTCTGGAAGGCACGCTGATTATCACACAAAAATTGCGAGAGATAAATTTAGCAGGTTGTTGAAAAACTATCTACATTGCCGCGGCGGGGTTAAAAACAGGTCAAGATGTATATTTTTCACGTATAAACTGTACGATCTAATCTGAGCTAGTGCAGGCTGGAATGACAACATGTAAGATGACAGAAAAGATTTGCGCCGCGTAATTCGTCAGCAGCGGAATTTAATTCGCTAACCGTTTATTTTTAGCGTCTATTCGGAATAGAAAACTCTTAATCATTGCAACGGATTGACTGCAGTGCAGCGTTCTCCGACCCAGCGGCCGTACGTTTCAGCCAATGCATGAACCGGCGTGCCATTTACGGTGCTGTCGAATTCGGTATTTCCCGAGAAGTTTTCCGGGCTGCTGAAAGTCCCTCGTGCGGTTCCATTGCCTTGAAAATGCTGGTTTGTACAGACGAGATCCAATTCATAGCTGTTGCCGATACGTTTTGCATTTTGGACGGTGCAGCCGGAACGGTCTTCATAAAAATAGGCGGGGATTGCGTGTTTTGCCATTTCTGCTGTGATGCAGATTTTTGAGGTGGCCGCGCCATTTTCTATTTGAGGCAGTTGAAGGCCATAGCGGCGGGCGAGGTCGCTAAGTTGCTGCATGTGTTCCGAAGGAATATGCGGCACCAGCGCCAACAAATCCGATTTTGTGGTGATTTCCCATAGCCCGGGGCGGATGTGTTGGTGCGCGAAACTGGAAGTTGCCATTGTTAAACTCAGGCTAAATAGGAATAAAATAAGGGTCTTATGCATTGGGGTTTCCACATTGTGTATTTTGAAAAAAACAATTTTGCAAAAGTTTATTGAAATCATGCCGTCAATCAACCACACGTACGGTCAACGATGATTTTCAAGTGTCAGTAAGTTTAGCTGATAACCGGAAAAAACCTCTTAGAATTTAAATCTGGCTGAACGGCCGCATATAATCTGTAGATATATCATTATAATAATTAATTATTTATAGCCGTATTAGTAACTGCTGTATATTTCGAATCTTTTCTCAGGAGTGTAAAACTATGGAATGGCAAGGCTGGTTTGCACTGAGTTTATGCATCGCTGTGTTGGCGACACTTATTTTTACACGGATTGGCCCACATTTAGTCATGCTTGGAGCGCTGACGATACTCAGTGCGTCCGGGATTCTGAACGCTAACGATGCGTTAAGTGGTTTTAGTAACTCGGGTTTGATTACTGTTGCGGGTATGTTTGTGGTTGCTGCCGGTATGCATGCCTCCGGTGCGATCGATTTATTAGTGACCACTTTGTTAGGCAGACCGAAGACGGTGCGGGGTGCAATTTCCCGGATGTTTATTCCGGTTGTGTTCCTCAGTAGTTTTCTCAACAACACCCCGGTGGTTGCAACCATGATTCCGGCTATTTATAGCTGGTCGCGCAAGATTGGTATTTCGCCTTCTAAGTTGATGATTCCGCTTAGCTATACGGCTATTTTGGGCGGTACGATTACATTGATTGGAACTAGCACCAATCTGATTGTTAATGGGCAGTATCAGGTGCTGACCGGTGGCCCAGGCTTTTCTTTGTTTTCGATAACGGCTGTCGGCATACCCGTTGCCATTGCCGGTTTTGTATTAATGTGGCTAGCCTTTCCAAAATTGCTGCCAGACCGGACGCAAGGCCAGGTTTTTTCTAATCTGCGCGAATTTACTCTGGAAGTCTCCATCGCACCCAATGGTCCCTTGGTCGGAAAAACTATCGAACAGGCCGGGTTAAGGCACTTGCAACGCGTATACCTGATTGAGATTGATCGAAATGGAACCGCGATTACCGTGGTCTCACCCGAAGAAGTGCTTCAAGGTGGTGATCGGTTGGTGTTTGCCGGTGATACCGATGCGATTTCAGATTTGATGCGAATTAATGGAATTGTTCCATCTACTGAGGAAGAACAAACTCAAGCATTCACCATGCAACATGCTGAACGACGTTTGATTGAAGCCGTTGTATCGCCGCATTGTGCAGCATTGGGGTATGCTATACGCGATGCGCGCTTTCGTTCCCGCTATGGCGCAGCGGTATTGGCTGTAGCGCGTAATGGCGAACGCATTAAAGGCAATCTCGGAAGTATCATATTGCAGGCCGGTGATACGTTATTGCTGGAAGCAAGACCAGCTTTTGTTAGCCGCCAGCGTTATAACAAAGATTTTTTGCTGATTAATGACCTCAACACCGAGGCGCCGCGTCACGAACGCGCATATCTCGCTTGGGCTATTCTTGTCGGCGTCATCACGGCGGCCAGCTTTGAAGTCATCACGATGCTGAATGCGGCATTGATTGGTGCCGGTCTGATGATTATTTCGGGCTGTTGTTCTGCCAATCAGGCAGAAAGAAGTCTTGATTTGACGGTTATCATTACTATTGCATCATCATTTGCCTTGGGTATGGCTTTGGAAAAAACTGGTGTAGCCAAATATCTTGCGGCAAATATCGTGGATTTGAGCGGCGGCACACCTTGGCTTCTACTGATTTTGGTCTATATATCTATCTCAATATTAACCGAAGTCATTACTAATAATGCCGCCGCGCTTTTAATGCTGCCCATTGTGCTGGAAATCACCGAGAAGGCCAGTTTAAATAATGAGCCTTTTGTGTTCGCTATCATGATGGCGGCTTCCGCCAGTTTCGCAACACCCTTAGGGTATCAGACGAATATGATGGTTTATGGCCCCGGAGAATATCGTTTTACTGATTTCCTGCGTGCCGGGATACCGATGAATATCGTAGCCGGTGTTGTCACCATCACAGTATTGTTAATCGGTTGGCCCTTGACCAGGTAGAACGGGGGATCTCGTTTAGATTCTATTCGAATGCCTCGCTCCATTTTCCAAAGAATAAGGATAGCGAGCCAGTGGCTCAATGATGCTGGACAGATTAGCGGATGGGGATCTTGAAAGACACTTCTGGTGGCGGATCCCGGGCGTTTTTACTTTCCCCTGATTCTCCTATTTTGTCGCAGTGTTGTGTATTACGCCAAAGTAGCAAAAGCGATCGACTGCGAAGGAAGCAAGAGAAGCGAAAAGACTGGTCGCGGATTAGCAGGCCGTTGAAAAACTATCTGCGTTGCCGCTGCGGTGTTAAAAACAGGCTCAAAATGCTCATTTATT
>CXWL01104933.1_pt1 | contig 20352 bp, 14 predicted proteins | sample 590931 | NCBI WGS metagenome assembly CXWL01 (sample SAMEA3498368, study PRJEB10139) | groundwater metagenome | biome: water well; material: biofilm material | place: Germany | collected 2015-04-27 | reverse complement strand
CACAACACCCACTGCCTTGGCCGCACCGGTCGAAGATGGAATGATGTTTTCCAGTATGCCGCGGCCGCCGCGCCAATCTTTGCTGGAAGGGCCATCAACGGTTTTTTGCGTTGCAGTCGCAGCATGCACAGTGGTCATCAAGCCGCGCTTGATACCGAAATTGTCATGCAACACCTTGGCGACGGGTGCCAATGCATTGGTGGTGCAGGACGCGGCGGAAATGATGTTCTCGCCTTTGTATGTGGAGTGATTCACGCCGTACACAAACATCGGTGTGTCGTCCTTGCTCGGTGCGGACTGCACGACTTTCTTGGCACCTGCTTTGATGTGAGCTTGGCAGGTGTCTTTGGTCAGGAAGAAACCAGTACATTCGATGACGATATCTGCACCCACTTCATTCCATTTCAGGTTGGCGGGGTCACGTTCTGCGGTCAGGCGAATCTGCTTGCCATTCACTACAAGGTTGTTGCCGCTCACTGACACATCGCCGTTGAAGCGGCCATGTACAGAGTCATACTTCAGCATGTACGCCAGATAGTCCGGCTCCAGCAGATCGTTGATCGCCACCACTTCGATCTCAGGAAAATCCTTGGCTGCCGCGCGAAATACCATACGGCCGATACGTCCGAAACCATTGATACCAACTTTAATTGCCATGTCTTTATCTCCCGTTTTAGTAAATAAAATATGCCTTAAAGAACGCTCTTGACCGTTTTTACTACGTTCTCAGTAGTAAAGCCGAAGTGCTTGAACAATTCCGGAGCAGGGGCGGATTCACCGAAGCTATCCATACCGACCACGGCGCCATCCAGCCCGACATACTTGTACCAGCCACCTGTTACACCAGCTTCGACCGCGACTCGCTTCATGCCCTTGGGCAGCACACTGTCCTTGTAGGCTTTGTCTTGTTTGTCGAACACGTTAGTCGATGGCATGGACACCACGCGCACGTTGATGCCTTCTGCTGCCAATGCGGCTTGTGCCTTGTTCGCCAGATCGACTTCCGAACCTGTGGCGATGATCACCGCCTGCGGCTTGCCGCCTGCGGCTTCGGACAATACATAGCCGCCTTTGCGAATATTGGCGATCTGCGCCGCATCGCGTTTCTGGAACGCCAGATTCTGGCGACTGAAGATCAGGCTGGACGGTCCATCCTTGCGTTCTACTGCGGCGACCCAACTCACTGCGGATTCCACGGTGTCGCACGGACGCCATACTTCCATATTGGGGATGTAACGCAATGTAGCGGTTTGCTCGACCGGCTGGTGCGTCGGTCCGTCCTCACCCAAACCGATGGAGTCGTGGGTAAACACGTAGATCACGCGTTGTTTCATCAAGGCCGACATGCGCAGCGCATTACGGGCGTATTCCGAGAACATCAGGAAAGTGCCGCCAAACGGCAACAGGCCGCCATGCAACGCCATGCCGTTCATGATGTGCGACATGCCGAATTCACGCACACCGTAGCTGATGTAGTTACCGGGCTTCTTCCCGCTCACATGATGCGCGCCGGTCCAGTTGGTCAGGTTGGAACCGGTCAGGTCGGCGGAGCCACCCAGGAATTCAGGCAATACGGGCACAAGTGCATTGATGGCATTTTGCGAGGCTTTGCGCGTAGCGATCGTCTCGGCCTTCTCGTTGATTTGTGCGATGGCTTTGGCGGCATGTTCTGCCCAGTTAGCCGGAAGGTCACCCTTGGTGCGGCGTTGAAATTCTGCCGCTTCTTTCGGGAAAGCTTTTTTGTACTCTGCGAACTTGTTGTTCCACAGCTTTTCCATCCCTTCGCCTTTGGTGCGCGCATCCCACGCATCGTAAACATGCTTGGGGATTTCGAACGGGGGATATTTCCAGCCGATGTGTTCGCGGGTCGCCGCGACTTCGGCATCGCCCAGTGCAGCACCGTGCACATCGTGCGTGCCTGCCTTGTTGGGCGAGCCGACGCCGATGATGGTCTTGCAGCAAATCAGCGTGGGCTTGTCGGTGACGGCCTTGGCCGCGTTGATCGCGGCATTGATCGCTGCGCTGTCGTGGCCTTGCACATCTGCGATGACGTGCCAGCCGTACGCCTCAAAGCGCTTGGGTGTATCGTCTGTGAACCAGCCGCCCACATGGCCGTCGATGGAGATGTCGTTGTCATCCCAGAAGGCGATCAGCTTGCCCAGGCCCCAGGTACCGGCCAGCGCGCAGGCTTCGTGCGAGATGCCTTCCATCATGCAACCGTCACCCATGAACACATAGGTATGGTGGTTGACTATTTCGTGCTCGGGCTTGTTAAATTCCGCAGCCAGCAGTTTTTCCGCCATCGCCATGCCTACCGCATTGGTGATGCCCTGTCCGAGCGGACCACCGGTGGTTTCTACCCCTGCGGTGTAACCGTACTCGGGGTGACCCGGGGTCTTGGAATGCATTTGGCGGAAGCGCTTCAATTCCTCGATAGGCAGGTCGTAGCCGGACAAGTGCAACAGCGCGTAAACCAGCATTGAACCGTGACCGTTGGACATCATAAAGCGGTCGCGATCCGGCCACTTCGGATTGGCCGGGTTATGCCGCAGGTGATGATTCCACAGGACTTCGGCAATTTCTGCCATCCCCATCGGTGCGCCCGGGTGTCCGGAATTAGCCTTCTGGACGGCATCCACTGCCAGCATGCGGATCGCACCTGTGATGTCGTTAAATTTTGGTGGGGTTATATTGCGCGCTGCTGACATTTCCAATCTCCTCCGAAGAAACTTTGTGAATTGAGCACGGGTTATTTGTGTTTAAGGGGGCGGATTATGCCTCAGCGGTCGATAGTAGGGCAACCCGACTGAATATCCCACGGAATTGCTAGGGAACCGTCACTGCTTTCCCTCGCCGGCTTTTTTGGGGGGTTTGATCCCAAGTTGTTTGAGTTTGCGGTACAGATGGGTGCGCTCAATACCGATTTTGTCTGCAATATCTGAAACGTTGCCGGCCGCTTTTTTGATGTGATAATTGAGATAGAGCAAATCAAAATGCTCTCTCGCCTCTCTGAACGGCAAATCCAGCGCTAGCTCAACTCGCACCAATCCTTCCGTTCCCGCAGTTTCGATATGCTGCGCAGGTTGCACGGGTGGGGTAGTGCTGCTCTGCCGCAAGACCTGCGCCACCGTTGCCAGCAATTTTTTCAGCGCGATGGGCTTTTCCAGAAAATCGATCGCCCCGATGCGGGTCGCCTCGAGTGCCGTTTCTATCGTGCCATGCCCGGACATCATGATCACCGGCATCGTCAGTTTGCCATGCGCCACCCACTCTTTAAGCAGCGTCAGCCCATCGGTATCCGGCATCCAAATATCCAGCAGCACAAGATCGGTGGGCTGTTGCTGGAGAAGCTGACGTGCCTGCGCGGCATTTTCCGCAAGATGAACCCCATAACCTTCATCGAACAGGATTTCAGACAAAAGCTCACGGATACCTGCTTCGTCGTCCACCACCAATATGTTTTTTGTTGCCATCACACCACCTCGATTTCTTCCGGCAACAAGGGCAGCAATATGCTCACGCATGTACCGCCTTGCACCTGGTTTTCTATGTTTATTTTCCCGCCATGTTCTTCCACGATCTTTTTCACGATGGGCAGTCCCAACCCCGTTCCCTTGGGCTTGGTCGTCATATAGGGCTCAAAAGCTTTGGCCAGCAGATGCTCGGGAAATCCGCACCCGTTATCGGCGATGGTCAGCTTGAGCATGCCATCATGCGCGTTGCCCGTGGACAAAACGATCTGCCTGTGTATCGTTTGCTGCAAGGCATCGTGCGCGTTTTGCAGCAGGTTATGCACGACCTGGCGCAAACGGGTCGGGTCGCCATTGACCCGGGTTCGCGTCGCCTCCAGGTGTAGCGTGATCGGACTGCTGTTGGCTTCATACAAACCCATTACTTCATTGATCAGTTGATGAATATCCAACAGCATCAACTTGGGTGAGGGCGCGCGCGCGTAATCGGCGAAATCCGTCACCATGTTCTTCATGGCGGCAACCTGGCTGACGATGGTCTGGGTGGCGCGCTGCAACAATTGTGCGTCCTTTTCTTCCAGCTTGTCTGACAGTTTGTGTTGCAGGCGCTCGGCAGAAAGCTGGATTGGCGTAAGTGGATTTTTGATTTCATGTGCCAGGCGCCTGGCAACTTCACCCCATGCAGCTTGCCGCTCGGCTTGCAGCAAGTGTGTGATGTCATCAAACACCACCACGAAACCTTGATCCGATTCGGTGGTAAGTCGGGTTCCGCGCAATAACAGCACCTGATCGCCATTCCTGCTCTTGCGCTCGACTTGGCGCTGCCACTCCGTGTCCTGGCCTGATTCCAGACCCTGTCGCACCGCCTCGAAAAACGGGCGCAACAAAACATACCCATCCGACAATTCATGCAATCCTTTGCCGTTTATTTCATGCGTGAGCACACCGAGAATCTGACTCGCGCTGGCGTTGGTCGAGCGCAGTTTGAATTGCTCATCCACTACCAGTACACCCGAAGAGAGGTGCGCCAGCACACTTTCCAAATAGGTTTTGGCATCTTCCACCTGGTGCTGTTGCTGCTCGCTCAATTTCTTTGCCGCAGCCAATTGCGCGGTCATTTGATTGAACAGACCTGTCAGCCCACCCAGTTCATCTTTGCTCTGCACCGGATAATTGCTGCTGAAGTCACCCTTTGCCACTGCACGCGTCCCGGCGGCGAGTGCCGCCAGCGGTGCGCTGAGTCTGGCACTGAGGAAAAAAGCCGCCGATACCGCACTTAGCAAAACAATCAGCAATGACAAAGTGAGCGTAATTCCGTAAAGCCGCTTTAGCCCAAGCCGGGACAATGACAGTTCTTGATAATCGCGAAAAACCGCCTGTACCGTTTCTGCATCGGCAGCAATTTGCCTGGGTACGGGTTGTGCGAATTGCAACACGCGCTTGTCGTCGGTCCAAGTAGTGGAGCGGATCGGTACCAACACTCGCAATATCAGACTGTCATCAGGAAGAGCATCCACTTTGCTGTAGCTGCCGCGTTGCCACGCATCGCGCAACATCGTCGTTGTGGGTGACTCAATCTTCGAGTTGCGCGTTCTGCCCGCTATCGCCAACGGCCTGCCCGCGCTGCCAAACACTGCCGCTTCCTGCACACCCCCTTCGGCGATAAAACGCGCCAGTGTGCTGCTGTGCCGAATCGGGTCTTGTTCCGCCAAAATCATAGCAACGAATTGTCCTTTCTTGCTCAATTCATCCAAGCCGTTCTGCAGCGTGCTGCGCGCCAGGTTCAAACCGCCTTCGAGCGCCTTTTCCACGCGCACGTCAAACCATGACTCGATGCTCTTGCCGAGAAACTGCACTGACACGGCATACACCAGCACACCGGGTAATACGGCAATCAGTGTAAAGAATATGGCCAGACGCAGGGTCAACTTGGCACCATAGACTTGCTGCCGCAGCTTGCTGCGCAACTGCCAAAACTGATAAGCGACCAGCACAGACAATCCGAGTGCCAATGTGCCGGTCAACGCCAACAAGGTGAAATAGTTGCGGGAGAACAGGTCTGTGTTGGCGCTAATACTCGACAACATATACAGCAATACTGCGCCAGCCGTACCGCAGAACAATATCAGGTACTTCATGGCTGCACCCCATTGTTGCTTGCATCCGGGCTGATGTCCCAATGATAGGGCCCTGATTCGACGCTCCATTGGTCATTGGCCAGGGCGTTGACCTGTAGCGGCTTGGGCAATTGGGTAAGGTCCAGGTGCATCGAAGCATATGCCCCGATTTGGCTGCCTTTTTTGGTGAGGCGGGAAAGATAACCACCACCCGTGTTATCCAGCATGGCAGCAGGGATGGGGGGTGCGGTCTGGTGACCCAGAACGATTAATGCATCCTTGAGTTCAAAAAAACTCTGGAATAAACCGCCGCGCGAGATTCGATACTGCTGTGTCAGCGTGTTGAAGGAAAGCTTGGTCGTTTGTTCATGGCTTTCAATGTCGGTATCCAGCCAAAACCAACGTGAACGATGAATGGACAATTCACTTACGAAATACAGGGTGACGCCCCGCTTGAGTGCATCTTCCACCGGCGCGGGCAGATTGATAATGAAATCCGCCGAAAGCAGATAACCCTCATCGGTCAAACGCGCTTGAACTTTGCTGACCTCGATGCCCTCGGCAACGGCATGTGATGCACAGAAAATCAGGCCTAGCAGCCAAATCGTCTTGATGAGCAATTTATTTATTTTTGTGCAGCAAGCCATAAAAAAATCCGTCGTGCTGTTCGTTCGGCAGCAATTGCCCTTCCTGCAACAAGTCAATCTTGTCCTGCGCAGCCTCCGGGTGATGCGCCAGAAACGCATCGATCACTTGTTGATTCTCGCGCAAAAAAATGGAACAGGTCGCGTACAGCAATTTACCATCTATGGCCAATAGCGACCACAGCGCTTCCAGAATCTGCGCCTGCTGTTTGGCAAATCCCTCGATATCCGCTGATCGGCGCAGCCACTTGATGTCCGGGTGGCGACGTACCACACCCGAGGCTGTGCAGGGTACATCGGCCAGGATGCGCTGAAAAGGTATTCCATCCCACCAAACCAAAGGTGATGCTGCATCGCCGCACACGACTTGCGCCTTAAGCCCCAGTCGTTGCATATTTTCGCGCACGCGCACCAATCGTTGTTCATCCTTGTCGACCGCCACCAGTTCGATGTCTGCGAATTCCAGCAAGTGTGCCGCCTTGCCGCCGGGTGCGGCACACGCGTCCAGCACGCGCATACCCTCTTGCACATCCAGTAAGCGCGTGGCGTATTGCGCCCCGGCATCCTGCACCGAGACCCAGCCTTCGGCAAATTTTGGCAGGCGCTCGACGGTTACCGGGCGCTCCAATATCAGCGCATCCGGCTCGACGAGTCGCGCGACAATGTCTTGCGATGCAAGCAATGTTTGGTATTCCGCCGCGGTAATGTGCCTCGTATTGACGCGCAAGGTCATTGGAGGATGCTGATTACCCGCTTCCAGAATCGCGTGGGTGCGTTCGCCGTATTGCTTCCTGACCGCATCGATCCACCATTGCGCATAGGAATATCGGCTTTCGTCATTATGGTTCGCCGCTTCCAGCAATGTCTCTCGCTTACGCTGGAAATTGCGCAGCACCGCGTTGACCAATCCGCCGGCGGTTGCATTAAGCAGCTTTGCCGCACGCACCGCCTGGTCCACGATGACATGCTGACCCACCTTGCTGAATTCAAGTTGATACAAAGCGACCAGCAGCAAGTGCTGCAGCAGCTCATCACGAGCAGGGCGCTCCATCAACTTATTCAGCATGAAGGCCAATCTACCGTAGTGGCGCAACGTGCCGTAGCACATGTCTTGCAGTGCGCCTCGCTGCTGTGCGGAAAATTGCGGATGTTGGCGCAGGCTTTCAGTCAATATTTGTGTGAGATTGCGACCCCGCAACACGCTGCTTACCACTTTGGCTGCTTCAAGCTGGACATGTTGCATGGTCAATCAGCGCCGAAGCGGTCGCCCACTTTGATTGGAAAACCCTGGATAAATTGTGCAACCGGCAGTGCCTTGCCTCCCGGTTTTTGCATTACTTCAAGACCGAGCGCTGCCTGGCCGCAAGCTACCAGAATGCGTACTTTGTCTATCGAAACGACCACACCGGGAGCGTTCTCACCCTGATACACAGTATGCAAACTGGCGCGCAAGATCTTGATCGGTGTATCGCGCATCAACGTAGTTGCAACGGGAAATGGAAAATAAGCGCGCACTGCACGCTCCAGTTGTGCGGCATCCGCGGACCAGTTCAGTTGTGCTTCGCCTTTGCTCAGTTTGGCCGCGTACGTCGCCAGCCGGGAATCTTGTTGTTCGAGATGCAACTGTTCCAGCTCCAATAGTCGCAGAGTCTCGAGGATCGTCTGCGCGCCCAGTTTTGCGAGTTTGTCGTGCAAAGTCTGCGCAGTATCGTCCGCCGTGATAGCGCTGGTTCTTTTCAGCAACATCGTGCCTGTGTCCAGTCCTTCGTCCATTTGCATGATGGTGATACCGGTCTCGCTATCGCCTGCCAGAATGGCACGTTGTACGGGAGCCGCGCCCCGCCAGCGCGGCAGCAGTGACGCATGGATGTTCAAACAGCCGTGGTGCGGGATTTCCAACACGGCCTTGGGCAGGATCAAACCATAAGCCGCGACCACCATCACATCAGCCTGCAATGCGGCCAATTCATTTTGCGCATCTGCTGTTTTTAATGTAGCGGGCTGCAACACAGGGATTCCATGCCGCTGCGCCAGCAGCTTAACCGGACTGGCGGTCAACTGCATGCCGCGCCCGGACGGACGATCCGGTTGCGTCAACACCGCAATTACCTGATGTGCGCCCAGCAATGCTTCAAGTGCACTGGCGGCAAAATGCGGTGTGCCGGCAAATATGATTTTCACGATAATGGCTCGTTACAGCGTCTCGCGTCGCTGTTTTTTCAGCTTGGCGCGAATGCGGGTTTGTTTAAGTTGTGAAAGATGCTCGACGAACACTTTGCCGCGCAGATGATCCATTTCGTGCTGGATGCACACCGCCAATAGCCCGCCGGTTTGCAGTGTGAACAATTTGCCATGTTCATTCAGCGCACGCACCGTGATAAATTCTGCGCGACGCACATTTTCATAGATGCCGGGCACAGAAAGACAACCTTCTTCGCTTTCTTCTTCTCCCTCGGCGCTGATCAGTTCGGGATTAATCAGCACCTTCAAGTCATCGTGAGTCTCTGAGATATCGATCACAATGATCTGTTCGTGCACATCCACCTGGGTGGCTGCCAGACCCACGCCTGGAGCAGCGTACATGGTTTCGCTCATGTTTTGAATCAAGTTTCGTATCGCATTGGTGACTGAAGCCACGGGTTTTGCCACCTTGTGCAAACGGGGGTCGGGATACTGAAGAATAGGAAGAAGTGCCATAAATGCTTGCCAACTGAAGAGACTAGATGCAGAATTTAAGCAGGTGCGCAAACTTTGCACCGCATTTCTTTACTTTGCTGGGGTTTTCCATGCGTAAGATTATATCGCTGATTTGTCTCCTGTTGCCCACCCTTGCTCTCGCCGACGTTGTGCAGATACGCGAGGATGCGCCCGATCGCCACATCGTGGTCAAGGGAGACACGCTGTGGGATATTTCGGCCAAGTTCTTCAAAGATCCATGGAAATGGCCTGAGATCTGGGCATTGAACAAACAGGAAATTAAAGACCCGCACTGGATCTATCCTGGAAACGTGATCTATCTTGATCGTCGCGCGGGAACACTCACCGTGGGTGAGCCTGCCCCGGTTTCAGATTCATCCACAGCAACCCCCGAGCCCGTTACGCCGTCTGATGTCGTGAAGCTGGAGCCCCGAGCCCGCATCGTTTCGCTGAACAGCGAAGCAATCCCCGCCATCCCGTTGAACCTCATCGGCTCCTACCTGAGTCGACCGTTGGTCGTTGAAAGTGAGGAGCTGGTGATGGCGCCCACGCTTGTCGGCACTTATGAGCAACGTACCTTGCTGTCAGTCAACGACATTGCCTACGCTAAAGACATGCCGGCTAACAAGGGAACACAGTGGCAGGTTTATCGCCCCAACGTTACCTTTGTTGATCCCGATACCGGCGAAGAATTGGGTCGTGAAGTGTTGTATCTGGGTGATGCGTTGGTCGAAAAATTCGGCGACCCAAGCACTCTCCGAATCACCAATGCCATTTTGGAAATCAACAAGGGTGACCATTTTGCCCAAGCGGCTTCCGGTTATTCAAGCAATTACCTGCCTCACGCACCTATCAGCAACATTTCGTCCAAAGTGATTTCAATTTACGGTGGCGTACAGCAAGCCGGTCAACATGCCGTGATCACCCTCAACAAGGGACGACGTGACGGCATTGAGATCGGTCACGTTCTTGGGCTTTACCAAAAAGGTGAAGTCATCAAGACAAAAGGCTGGTTTGCTCCGAACATTGTGTTGCCTGACATGCGTTACGGCTTGGTCATGGTGTTCCGCGTGTTCAACAAAGTCTCTTATGCGCTGGTGATGGAAACAAAACTGCCGGTGCAGTTGCTCGATAGCGCACGCAATCCGGAATAGATGCAACTGGATGCTGCTCTCGCAGCGTGGCTCAAGCTCAGTCTGATTCCGGGCTTGGGGAATGAAAGTTTGCGGCGCCTGTTGCAAACTTTTGGCTCGCCAGGCGCCATTCTTGATGCACCCATTTCCGAACTCGGACGTCACGTCAAACCAGCCGTCGCGCGGGCCATTACGGATGGGATTGAAGATTCCGCCCTTGCAGCGGTCGCTGTCTGGCTTGAAGACCCGCTGAACCATATTGTTACCCTGGCGGATGCCGAATATCCGCAATCCCTGCTCAACATCGCCGATCCTCCGCTGTTGCTCTATGTGAAAGGACGCCTTGACCTGTTGAACGTTCGCGCCCTTGCCGTGGTCGGCAGCCGTAATGCTTCCGCACAAGGTCTGCGCAACGCCGAGGCGTTTGCCAAGTCGGCATCCGAAGCCGGGTTGTGCGTGGTTAGCGGCTTGGCACACGGCATCGATGCCGCCGCCCATCGTGGCGGCTTGCAGGGTGCTGGTTCCAGCATCGCCGTGGTCGGCACCGGGCTGGACAAAGTCTATCCTGCTGCCAACCGTGAATTGGCACACCAACTGGCGCAATATGGAACCATTCTTTCAGAATTTTCTATGGGAACGCCGCCGCTTGCTGCCAACTTTCCACGGCGCAATCGCATCATCAGCGGGTTAAGCGAGGGTTGTCTGGTGGTCGAAGCCTCGCTGCAAAGCGGCTCGCTCATCACCGCACGCATGGCGCTGGAACAGGGCCGTGACGTATTCGCCATTCCCGGTTCGATCCACTCTCCGCAATCCAAGGGCTGCCATGCACTGATCAAACAGGGCGCAAAATTGGTGGAAAGTGCACAGGATATTTTGGAGGAGCTTGGCTTTTTTACATCAACGCAAACGCAAAGCGCTTTAACCGAGCATTCGCTGTTCGCTTATCTCGGCTTCGATCCCGTCGGTGCGGAAACCCTTGCCCAGCATAGCGGCTTGACGATAGCGGAGCTATCCGCCATCCTGTTGCAACTGGAACTCGATGGCGCAATTGCGTCTTTGCCCGGTGGTCTCTACCAACGCATCGCTTAGAATACTCAATCCTTATGTTCGATATTTTGCTTTTTTTGTTTGAAAGTTATTTTGATGCGGGCAGCTATCCTGAACCTGATCGGCTCTCTGCCAAGCTCAGTGCAGCAGGGTTTGAAGAGGACGACATCCATCAAGCGCTGACATGGTTATCCGGACTGCGCGAGCTTTCCAACGCCACCTATCCCGCCAGCATCAATCAGAGTGGCTTGCGTTGCTATACAGATTTTGAAGCGCAGCGCATCAGTGAAGAAGGACTGCGCTTCGTTGCATTCTGGGAACACAACAAGATCATTACCCCGATCGAACGCGAGATGATCATCGACCGGGTTGTTGCTTTGGGACGCGATAAATTGTCCTTGGACAAAGTCAAACTGATCGCGCTGATGGTGTTGTGGAACCAACACGATGAGCTCGATCCGCTGCTGATCGAAGACCTGCTCACGCCCGCCGACGCTACCCAACTTCACTGACCTAACCATGGCAAAGAACCTGTTGATCGTCGAGTCGCCCGCCAAGGCCAAGACGCTGAAAAAATATCTGGGCAAAGATTTTGAGGTGCTGGCCTCGTATGGTCACGTGCGCGATCTCGTGCCAAAGAATGGCGCAGTCGATACCGAGAACGGCTATACGATGAACTACGAGACCATCGCACGTAACGCAAAACATGTGGATGCTATCGCCAAGGCCGCCGCTGAGGCTGACAACATCCTGCTGGCACCCGACCCGGATAGAGAAGGGGAGGCCATCGCCTGGCATATCTCCGAACTGCTGAAAAGCAAGCGCGCACTCAAGGGCAAGAAAATACAGCGCGTGGTGTTCTATGAGATCACCCAGTCCGCAGTGCAGGAAGCGGTCGCTCACCCTCGCGAGATCGCAATGCAGCTGGTGAATGCGCAACAAGCGCGGCGCGCCCTGGATTATCTGGTGGGTTTCAATTTGTCGCCGTTATTGTGGCGCAAGATCCGACCCGGCCTGTCGGCGGGTCGTGTGCAAAGTCCGGCGTTGCGCCTCATCGTCGAGCGCGAGCTGGAGATCGAAAAGTTCAAGAGTCAGGAATACTGGTCGGTGCATCTGGATAGTCAGAAGAACAGCATCCCGTTCAAAGCCAAGCTATTCCAGTTCCAGGGCAAGAAACTGGAACAACTCAGCATCGGCAGCCAAAAAGAATACGACGCTATCCACGCAAAACTCAATGATGCCAAGCTGCCGCCAAAAGTGGTGCGTGTGGAAAAGAAAGGCAAACAGCGCAGCCCCGCCGCCCCGTTCACCACCTCGACTTTGCAACAGGAAGCCGTGCGCAAGCTGGGTATGACCTCCGACCGCACCATGCGCACCGCGCAGTCGCTTTATGAAGGTGTGGACATCGGCGGCCAGACCATCGGTCTGATCTCCTACATGCGTACTGACTCGGTATCGCTGGCAAACGAAGCAGTAGCAGAGATACGCGGCTACATTAGCGACAACTTTTCTGCCGACTATTTGCCCGGCAAGCAGCCGACCTACAAGAGCAAAACCAAGAATGCGCAGGAATCGCACGAAGCGATCCGCCCGACTTCGATTTTGCGCACCCCCGACAGCCTGCGTGCCCATCTCAACATCGATCAGCAACGCCTGTACGAGATGATATGGAAACGCACCTTGGCGTGCCAGATGGCGCCAGCCCGCTTTGACACGGTGAGTGTGGACATCCGCCTCTCCAGCGACGATACCCTGTTCCGCGCCTCCGGCCAGACGCTGGTGTTCCCTGGTTTTATCGGTGTGTACATGGAAGACGTGGATGATGCCGAGGAAGAAGACAGTGCCAAATTGCCGCCGCTGGCCGAAGGCGATGTGTTGCCTTTGGATAAACTTTACGGCGAACAACACTTCACCCAGCCGCCACCGCGCTTCTCTGAAGCCAGTCTGGTGAAGTCGCTGGAAGAGTACGGCATCGGTCGTCCTTCCACTTACGCCACCATCATATCCACGCTGCAAGCCCGTGAATACGCCATTCTCGACAAAAAGCGCTTCATGCCAACTGACGTCGGTCGCGTGGTCATCAAGTTCCTCACCGAGCACTTCACGCGCTACGTGGACTACGATTTCACCGCGCATCTCGAAGACGAGCTGGATGAAGTCTCCGAAGGCAAGCGCGATTGGATTCCGGTGCTGGACGAGTTCTGGAAGGGCTTCAACAAACTGTTGGGCGACAAGAAAGATGTCGATCGCCCCGGTACAGAAATTCTTGAAGAGCCGTGTCCCAAATGCGGCAAGCCTTTATCCAAACGGCTTGGCAAGCGCGGCAGCTTCATCGGTTGCACCGGCTATCCCGAATGCGACTTCACGCGCAACTTCGGTGATGAAGAAGACGCCGGCGAAGCGCGCAAAGAACTGGGTGCGCATCCCGAAACCCAGCAAACCGTTCTACTTCTGCGTGGTCCTTATGGTCACTACGTGCAACTCGGCGAAGTGGAAGAGGGTGCAAAGACCAAACCCAAACGCGTCTCCTGGCCGAAAGAATTGCCGCTGGAAAGTGCTGATTTGGGCGCTGCGCTGAAACTGCTTTCACTGCCGCGTGATCTTGGCGCACACCCGGAGAGCGGCAAGAAAGTTATCGTCAACATTGGTCGCTTCGGGCCTTACATCGGCCACGACGGCAAGTTCAAATCCATCCCGCGCAGCGACAGCATCTTCGACATCGGGCTGGATCGGGCCGTAGAACTGCTGGCGCAAGCCAAGACGGGCGGCAACACAGTATTGCGCACGTTGGGTGAACATCCGGACGACAAGACCCCTGTGGAGATATGCAGCGGTCGTTACGGCCCCTACGCTCGACACGGCAAGGTGAATGCGACCTTACCCAAAGACGTGACACCGGAGGCGGTGACGCTGAAAGAAGCTCTGGAACTGATTGCAGCCAAAGCAGCGAAGGGCGGAACAGGAAAGGCCAAGACAGCTAGGAAACCAGCAGCTAAGGCGAAGACCACTAAAGCTAAAACGGCAACAAAGAAAGTAGCAGTCAAACCTACTATGAAAAAAATCACCAAGAAAACCGTTTAAGACCTGCCGTTCTACAGTCAGAATCAGTTGCATCAGGGCATGATCTCCACATACTCGTAGACTTCGCAATCGCGCAGGGTCTTGCGCACATCCAGCGGCGCTTTTGCGTACCAGGCTTGCGGATCATGGCGGTCTATTTCCTTCCCCAGAAATCTCACCAGGTCGCAGATCGGATCGACGACGTTATCGCGGTAGCGCTGGTCGTTCTTCACGTAAGCGAGATAGAGATTCTTCAGGCAATTGCCCCGGCACCATGACTGCGCTTCGCACCGGTCGCACGGCATGTCCGGGTGCGGCTGTAGCGAGCTGGGCTTGAGCCAGTTCGCGATGATATCGCCCTGCAACATCTCGGGTACGTACATCATGTCGGGGCAGGGGAAAATCTTACCGTCCGGCATCACGTTAAGGATGTGCGTGGATACCCGGCATTGGGTCTTGCCGTGATAGAGCTCGGTCGCGCGCGTCGGCAGCACCTTGTTGCGCACGATCCCCATGATCGGGATGATCGGATACAGCTTGTCGCTGGAAAAGAATTTGTCCACCAGTTGCGTGATCACCGTTTTTTTCTTCTCCATCGCGGCGGGGGTATATGTGCCTTCGCCGGCGACGAACTGGAAATACACATAATCGAAAGTATTCGCCAGTTCATCCAGTTCCTCGAATGTGGTTTCCTCGCTGCTCCAGGTCACGCGCGCCGTAAAAGTCCCCGCCAGCCGGTCGCGCACCGCCCGGGCATTCTTGACCACCTGACGATAGATGCCGCGCCCGCGAAAACCGTCGGTGATCGCTTCCCCGCCATCGATGGAAATCAGGATATTGGAAAGATTGGACAGGACACTATCCGGCAAGTTGTCCAGCAGTGTGCCATTGGTCTGAAGCTGGAAGCGAAAGGTGGGATAACGTTCCATGATCTCTTTGATGAAACCGAGATTCAGGGTTGGCTCGCCGCCGTAAAAAGTGACGTAAACCTCATGTTCGGAAAGATGCTTCTTGATAAAAGCATCCAGCACGTCAACGGTATAGGAAACCTTGCCCTGCGAACCGACCATATCGCCGACACCGAGTGAACAATAAGTGCATTTCAGGTTGCATGTCAGGGTGGTGAGTAGTTGCAGCTCCACACGGTTGCCCACAATCAGCGATGTTTCAGGGGCAGCTTCGGTTATTTTTCGGGAAAGATGGGGGGAAAACGTTACTGGTATAGACATAGTTGATATTTTGCTTCAAATTCAAAGTGTTATTTAATGAAGCGTTGATTAAGTTCATGCTGAGTGTTTTCCGTTCGCACCCTCGATACACCGCGCAAGCGCGGCACTGATGAAACTACTAGCCATTCGACTAAGCCAGCCAGCTGGCAAGTCGCTGGTTATTGGGACGAACGGAAAATGCCTCGAAGAGGTTCTCGCACCCTGTGGGTGTATCGAACCATATTTTCGGACTTAATCAGCGTTTCCTTAATTCAATGGTGATTGCCAGCATGCTATGACAATTTTATCGGAGATTTCCACCGCCCCTTTTATACGTCCAAGTTTTTCACGCCCAGCGCGTTTTTCTCGATGAATGCCCGGCGCGGTTCGACCACATCACCCATAAGAGTAGTGAATATTTCGTCGGCGCCGATGGCATCCTCGATGCGCACACGCAACAGGATGCGGTTCTTCACGTCCATGGTGGTCTCCCACAGTTGGCTTGGGTTCATCTCGCCCAGGCCTTTGTAGCGTTGGGTGCTGACACCGCGCTTGGCCTCATCCAGCAACCATTCGACGGCTTGTTTGAAACTGCTCACGCCGCGCTTCTGTTCGCCACGAGAGACGTAAGCGGTGGGTGAGATTAAGCCGCTCAGAGCATCGGCGGTCTGGCGGATCTGGGCGTAGTCGCCGCCCTGCAGGAAGTCTTTTTCCAGATAGCTCAGCGAGTAGTTGCCGTGGAATATCTTTTCCAGACGCAGGCGCAACTCGCCATGCTCGTCGCTTTCAACCTCGGCCTTGATGACGCCACCACACGCATCTTCAAGTAGCTTCGCGCTCTTTTGCGCTTGCTTGGCATCTTCCAGAGAGAGTGTCGGTAGCACGAGCAGGGCGTGACTAGCCTCCGGCGCGATGAAATGAGAAAGGCGGTCGATCACTGCTTCGGCAAGGAAGTATTGCTTGGCAATCAACTCCAATGCTTCGCCCTGAATGGGTGTCGCTTCGAGCGCCGGGTAGAACACAGCGTTATTCAATGCAGACTTGAGCATGTAGTTTTTCATCTCATGTTCGTCTTTGAGATAGCGCTCTTCTTTGCCTTGTTTGATCTTGAACAGCGGCGGCTGGGCGATATAAATGTGGCCGCGCTCGATCAACTCGGGCATCTGGCGATAGAAGAAAGTAAGCAGCAGAGTGCGAATGTGTGCGCCGTCCACATCGGCGTCGGTCATGATGATAATGCGGTGGTAACGCAGCTTGTCGGCGTTGTATTCCTCTTTGCCGATGCCTGTGCCCAGCACTGTGATCATGATGGCGATCTCCTGCGAAGAGATGAGCTTCTCGAAGCGGGCGCGCTCGACGTTTAAAATCTTGCCTTTGAGTGGGAGAATAGCCTGGAACTTGCGGTCGCGACCTTGCTTGGCGGAGCCGCCGGCGGAATCTCCCTCGACCAGATAAAGTTCTGATAATGCGGGGTCTTTTTCTTGGCAATCAGCTAACTTACCCGGTAATCCAATACCATCCATGATGCCTTTTCGGCGGGTCAGTTCGCGTGCTTTGCGCGCTGCATCGCGTGCACGGGCCGCATCAATAATCTTGCCACATATAATCTTGGCATCGATTGGATTTTCCAAAAGAAAGTCGGTTAGTTTTTGTGCGACGACTTCCTGCACCGCCGGCTGCACTTCGCTTGAAACGAGCTTATCCTTTGTTTGTGAAGAGAATTTTGGCTCTGGAACCTTCACAGAAAGCACGCAGGTTAAACCCTCGCGCATGTCGTCACCGGCTGTTTCCACTTTGGCTTTTTTTGCCAGTTCGTGCTCTTCGATATATTTATTGATGACCCGGGTCATCGCCATGCGCAAGCCGGTGAGGTGAGTACCACCGTCGCGTTGCGGAATATTATTGGTGAAACACTGTACAACTTCAGAGTAGCTGTCGTTCCATTGCATGGCGACTTCCACCACGACACCATCTTTTTCACCGGTGGCACTAAAAGCCTTGGGATGTAGCACTGACTTGCTCTTGTTCATGTATTCAACGAAGCCGCGCACACCACCAGAATGGGCGAAGTTCTCGCTCTTGCCGGTACGCTGGTCAATCAACTCGATCTTCACCCCGTTATTCAGGAATGACAGTTCGCGCAAGCGTTTGGCAAGGATTTCGTAATGGAATTCGACGTGACCGAATATCTCTATGTCCGCCAGAAAATGAACCTCTGTACCCCGCTTGGAGGATTCACCACTCACACGAACCGGAGAAACTTCCACGCCTTTTTGGATTTCAACGAGACGATCTTTTACAGCGCCGCGTACAAAATCTATTACATATTTTTTTCCGTCACGAAAAGTCGTTAATTTAAGCCATTCCGACAGCCCGTTAACGCAACTCACCCCAACCCCATGCAAGCCCCCTGATACTTTATAGCTGTTTTGATTGAACTTTCCACCCGCGTGCAGCACGGTCATCACGATCTCAGCCGCCGAGCGCTTGGGTTCGTGCTTGTCGTCAAATTTAATGCCAATTGGAATTCCGCGACCATTATCCGAAACTGAAATTGAATTATCCCCATGAATAATAACCTTAATATCATCACAATGCCCAGCCAGCGTCTCATCAATCGCGTTGTCCACCACCTCAAAGACCATATGGTGCAGACCTGTTCCATCGGATGTGTCACCGATATACATACCGGGACGTTTGCGCACCGCCTCCAGTCCTTCAAGTTGCTGGATGCTTGATTCGTCGTAATTCTCGCTCATTGATTCTCTTCCTGTTTCACGTGGAACATTAAATGCGCATTGGCATCACGACATATTTATAATCGCTTTGCTCGGGTATGGTGATCAATAAGCTGCTGTTTTGGTCACCAAAAGATAATGTGACGCTGGCACTATTGATGTTGTTGATTCCTTCCAACAAGTAGTTCACATTAAAACCAATATCCAGTGCCACGCCTTGATAGTCGGTCTCAATTTCTTCCTGGGCTTCTTCCTGTTCACTGTTGCTGCTAATGATTTGCAGATTCTTTTCCGTCAACAACAGACGCACTCCACGAAATTTTTCATTGGAAAGAATAGCGGCGCGTTGCAGGGCTTGCAAGATCACCACACGATTCAATGTCAGGTGGTTGGTGTGATTAGGGATAACTCGGGTGTAATCGGGAAACTTGCCGTCAATCACTTTAGATGTTAGTACGATATCGGAAAAAATAACTCGTACTTGTTTTTCTGCCAGCTCCAGATGAAGTTTATCTTCTGATTCTAATAACAGCTTCAGAAGCTCGTTGACTGTCTTGCGGGAAAGAATCACTTCTTTCTTTGGGTATTCCGATGCCAGTTGTTCGGCGATGTATGCCAAGCGGTGTCCGTCGGTGGCGATCAATTTGATCGAGCTTCCCTCGATAACCAACAACACCCCGTTCAAGTAGTAGCGAATATCTTGTTGCGCCATTGCATGCTGCACAGACGCCAATAGACGCTTAAGTTTACCTTGTTCTATTTCAATCTTAACGGAGCCAGTCAGCTGCTCTGTCAAGCTCGGAAAATCCTGTGCGGGTAATGTCTGCAAACTGAAACGGCTTTTATTGGCTTTCACCACCAGCTTGTTTTCCTGGGTATCCAGACTCACAGCACTCTCGTCAGGAATCGCACGCAGAATTTCCTGCAACTTCTTCGCTGAGATGGTAATTGCTTCAGGCCCTCCGGTTGTTTGGAGTTCTGTCTTAAGCTGAGCTTCGATTTGTATCTCCAAATCGGTTGTAATGAACCTAACTCCGTCGCTATTCTTTTTGAGTAAGACGTTGGAAAGGATGGGGAGTGGTTGTTTGCGTTCTACGATACCAACCACCGCTTGCAGTGGTTTGAGAAGTTCGTTGCGGTTGATTTGTTTAATAAACATATGTTTTTCCTTAAATACTTAATAACAATAATAAGGGTAGATAAATCTGTGTGTAACTAAAATAAACCTGATGATTCAAATAAATACTTATCTTAAGACTTGTTACCAAAAAACCATATTGCCTGTGAATAACATGTTCATTTCTTTTTATCTTTCCTAAGAAAAAGCCCTTATCTACAAAACACCAACAGTCTTAATCAACTTATCCCCGTAGTGTTTGGTGAAGTAAATTGAAATCCGATTCAATTGAAGTATCTGTGTTTCTCAGCGATTCGATCGTTTTGCACGCATGTAAAACGGTTGTGTGATCTCTACCTCCAAATGCATTACCTATTTCAGGCAGGCTAAGCTGGGTCAATTCGCGTGCCAAACTCATCGCAATCTGACGGGGTCTGGCTATCACACGGGTGCGTTTTTTCGAAAGCATATCCACGATCTTTAACCGGTAAAAATCAGCGACAGTTTTTTGTATATTTTCAATGGTGACTTGTTTATTTTGCGCTGCCAAAAGATCCTTAAGCGCTTCTTTTGCAAGCTCAATTGAGATAGGACGTTTGTGGAAGCGTGCATAAGCTTCGATACGATTCAGAGCACCTTCCAATTCGCGGATATTGGAGCGGACATGTTTGGCAATAAAGAATGCAACGTCTTCGCTAAGGGGAGCGCCACTATGGGCGGATTTTTGCAGCAAAATGGCAACGCGCATTTCCAGTCCTGGCGGTTCAATTGCAACAGTTAGTCCGCAGGTAAAACGGGAGGTCAGGCGCGGTTCAATCCCTGAAATCTCTTTCGGGAATGTATCGCAGGTGATGACGACTTGTTTGTCAGTGTCAATCAGGGAATTGAGCGTATAAAAAAACTCTTGTTGCGTCCCGGGTTTGTCTGCGATGAATTGAATATCGTCGATCAACAACAAATCCAGGGAGTTGTAGAACTGTTTGAATTCATCAAAACTCTTGGTTTGGAAGGCTTTTACCACCCCGGAAACATAATTAGTGGCATGTATGTAGCAAATCTTGGCTTGCGGATTTTCCTTGGCAACCAAGTTACCTATGGATTGCAGCAAATGTGTCTTGCCC
>CXWL01112926.1_pt1 | contig 20363 bp, 17 predicted proteins | sample 590931 | NCBI WGS metagenome assembly CXWL01 (sample SAMEA3498368, study PRJEB10139) | groundwater metagenome | biome: water well; material: biofilm material | place: Germany | collected 2015-04-27 | reverse complement strand
GTTCAGGATGCACTAGAGTCAGCCATAGCTAGTATCGCACAACATAGCATCAGAGTGCATGCTGCTGGCCGCACAGATACAGGCGTACATGCAATCGGTCAAGTAGTGCACTTTGATACTGATAGCGTTCGACCATTATCGGCTTGGGTGCGTGGAGTGAACGCACATTTGCCCGCTACTGTCCGAGTAGAGTGGGCGCATGAGGTGGCTGATGACTTTCATGCGCGGTTTTCAGCTTATGAGCGCAGCTATCAGTATCTGCTTTATAACGCGTCTGTGGCTCCTGCGTTAATGGCAACTAAAGCGGGCTGGTTTCATTTGCCACTTAATGTTGCTGCGATGTCTGATGCGGCTGGTTATTTAATAGGTGAGCATGATTTTAGTGCATTCAGAGCTTCTGAATGCCAAGCAAAAACAGCGATTAGACATCTGCGCAAAGCTGAAGTGAATGCGGTTGGAAAATATATAGTTTTTGATTTTTCTGCAAATGCATTTTTACAACATCAGGTACGCAACATGATAGGCGCATTAATTTATGTAGGTAAAGGTGCGCACCCACCTGCTTATATGAAAGAGCTGTTGCAGAAACGTGACCGCAATTTATCACCGCCTACTTTTTCACCTAATGGTTTATATTTATCTGCTGTTGGGTATGATGCAAAATGGGGCTTGCCAGCTACTAATACTGGCGTCAAAACTGATGCCAAGTCAATAAACGTACTCGTTTAGGCGTTACAATAGCGTTTAATTTTTACAAATCATTTTAAAGATTTTTTTGAGAGATATTCGTTGAGAGTTAGAGTCAAAATTTGCGGTATCACACGTGTACAAGATGCTTTAGCCGCTGTTGAGCAAGGCGCTGATGCAATCGGCTTGGTATTTTATGGCTCAAGCCCACGTAACGTAAGTATCAGGCTGGCGATGGAAATAGCGAATCAAACTCCTGCATTTGTGAGTGTAGTTGGATTGTTTGTGAATGCTGAAGCCAGCTTTATCAACGAAGTAATTTCAGAGGTTAAATTAGATCTTTTGCAGTTCCATGGTGATGAAACGCCTGCAGAATGCGCCCAATATACGCTGCCTTTTATCAAGGCAATACGAGTTAAGACGGACACAAATTTGGTACAATGTGCGAATGAGTTCTCAGCGGCTAAAGCGTTATTGCTAGATAGTTATACCGAAGGGGTAGCAGGCGGCACAGGTCATGTTTTTGATTGGCATTTAATCCCTAAACGGCTACCTAAGCCTGTGATACTTGCTGGTGGCTTAAATGCTGGTAATGTCGCGCAAGCGATTATGCAAGTAAGCCCGTATGCCGTGGATGTAAGTGGTGGTGTTGAAGTTTCAAAAGGGATTAAAGATGCAGCGAAAATCGCTACATTTATGCAACAAGTTTATACTAAATAATAGAAAAAAAATGGCAATAGAAAAATGAAAGTGGAGAACTAGCAATGCAGCTTTATGACATGCCAGATGCACGCGGGCATTTTGGACAATATGGTGGTACGTTTGTAGCGGAAACATTAGTCGAGGCGCTAGATGAGTTGCGCCTAACGTATGAAAAATATCGTCATGACCCAGAGTTTTTAGCAGAGCTTGCTTATGACTTAAAATATTTCGTCGGCCGTCCGAGTCCTATTTATCATGCAAAACGCTGGTCAGAACAAGTGGGCGGAGCGCAGATTTATTTGAAGCGTGAAGATTTAAATCACACTGGTGCACACAAGGTGAACAATACCGTTGGTCAGGCCTTGCTTGCCAAGCGGATGGGTAAGCCGCGAGTGATTGCTGAAACGGGCGCAGGGCAGCATGGCGTTGCAACCGCTACTATCGCCGCGCGTTTGGGGCTGGAGTGTGTAGTGTATATGGGTAGTGAAGACATCAAACGTCAAGCGCCTAACGTGTTCAGAATGAAGTTATTGGGCGCAACTGTTGTGCCTGTTGAAAGTGGTTCTAAAACATTAAAAGATGCGCTGAACGAAGCGATGCGTGATTGGGTGACCAATGTCCACAACACTTTTTACATTATTGGCACTGTGGCGGGTCCGCACCCATACCCTATGATGGTGCGTGACTTTCAGGCGGTGATTGGTGTTGAAGCTAAACAGCAAATGCAAGAAATGGTGGGTCGCCAGCCTGATGCAGTGGTTGCATGTGTCGGTGGCGGCTCGAATGCCATGGGTATTTTTTACCCTTATATTGATGTGCCAAATGTGCGCCTGATAGGCGTAGAAGCAGCAGGTCATGGGTTGGAAACTGGCATGCACGCGGCGCCCTTAACTACCAATAGTCCAGTAGGCGTGTTGCACGGCAACCGCACCTATCTGATGCAAGATGCTGATGGCAATATTACTGAAACGCACTCAGTTTCAGCTGGTTTAGATTATCCAGGCGTAGGACCTGAGCATGCATGGCTTAAAGATATTAAGCGTGCCGAGTATGTGGCTGTTACAGATGATGAAGCCATGGCGGCATTTCATAGCCTGTGTCGCACTGAAGGTATTATTCCTGCGCTAGAATCCAGCCATGCACTTGCATATGCTGAAAAATTGGCTAAAACCATGAGTAAAGATGAAATCATTTTAGTGAATTTATCTGGCCGCGGCGATAAAGATATCAATACAGTAGCTAAACTTGCCAACATCACTCTATAAAACGTAACTCTCTAAAAAGTATTATTCATGTCACGTATTCAATCTGTATTTACTACACTCAAACAACAAGGCAGAACCGCCTTAATCCCATACATTACGGCGGGTGACCCGCACCCAAAACATACTGTAAATTTGATGCATACTTTGGTCAAGCATGGTGCAGATATGATAGAGCTGGGCGTGCCATTTTCTGACCCAATGGCTGATGGACCTGTCATTCAGCGTGCCAGTGAACGTGCTTTAGTGCATAAAGTTGGTTTAACTGCCGTGCTTGATATGGTTAAAATATTTCGTGAGATCAATCAAACTACGCCAATTATATTGATGGGTTATGCCAACCCGATAGAGGCAATGGGCGCCACAGTGTTTGCAGACCGTGCAAAAGCCGCAGATGTAGATGGAGTGATTACCGTGGATTACCCCCCTGAAGAATGTGGTGATTTTGTTAAAGAACTTCGCGCTCGCGATATTGACCCTGTATTTTTACTGTCACCTACTACTGAGCCTAAACGCGTTGAGTTGATCGTGAATCAGGCCAGTGGTTTTGTGTACTATGTGTCGCTTAAAGGTGTCACAGGTGCCGCTAATTTAGACCTTATTGAAGTCGCAGAGCGCGTTGCATCGATCCGTAAGCAAACTAATTTACCAGTAGGTGTAGGTTTTGGTATACGCGATGCAGCTACTGCAAAAGCCACAGCTACAATTGCGGACGCAGTGGTGGTGGGCAGTCGCATGGTGCAAGTGATTGAAGCTTCTAATGAAGACAACTTGCTGAGTAATGTTGCCACGTTAATGATAGAGCTAAAAACTGCGGTTGATGCTGCAAAATAGTCAAATAAGGATGCCAAAGGGGATAACAAGATGGGTTGGTTAAATCAATTACCGCAAAAAATTAAACGTGTAGTAGGTGCCGATAAGAAAACTGTGCCTGAAGGCTTGTGGAGTAAGTGCCCATCATGTCTATCTGTTTTGTACCGTAAAGACTTAGAAGATAATTCTGAAGTTTGTCCAAAGTGCGCTTATCACAATCGTATTGGGGCACGTGAACGTTTGGCACAATTGTTAGATCCAGAAGGACAGTTTGAAATTGGTGCATTAGTACAACCTATAGATCCGCTTAAATTCAAAGATAGCAAAAGCTATGCTGACCGCATCAAAGAATCGCAAAAAGCCGTGGGTGAAAAAGACGCATTAATAGTGATGCAGGGTAGCATTAAAGCTGTGCCAGCTGTAGTCGCTGTGTTTGAGTTTAAGTTTATGGGCGGTTCAATGGGCTCAGTCGTGGGCGAGCGCTTTGTGCGTGGCGTGCAAACAGCTATTGATAACAAAATGGCGTTTGTTTGTATTTCTGCCAGTGGTGGCGCACGGATGCAAGAAGGTTTGTTATCGCTCATGCAAATGGCTAAAACCAGCGCAGCACTTACACAGTTAAGTAAGGCAGGCTTACCATTTATTTCAGTACTTACAGACCCTACGATGGGCGGGGTGTCAGCCAGCTTCGCCATGCTCGGCGATGTGATTGTTGCTGAACCGCAAGCTTTGATTGGTTTTGCTGGGCCACGGGTAATTGAACAAACAGTGCGTGAAACACTGCCGGATGGCTTTCAGCGTGCAGAGTTCTTGTTAGAGCATGGTGCAATTGACCTGATTATTGATCGCCGTGAAATGCGTAACAGATTGGCATCACTGTTGGCAAATTTAATGCGCTTGCCTGTAACTACTTAATTTCATTATAAATCACTGTTAATTTTTGAGCATTTTGTATTTAAAGAATTTTCGTAATGTCTAGAGGCTTCCTCCTTGTCTAACGGCTTGGCTGCCAAAGATTTAACATCATGGCTAAGCTATATTGAGAGCCTGCATCCTAAATCTATCGCGATGGGATTAGATCGCGTTAAGCGCATTATTGACCGTCTTCAGTTACAACCAAAATTTCTAATTATTACAGTCGCAGGTACCAACGGCAAAGGCTCTACTTGTGCTATGTTGGAGCAGATTTATAAAAATGCAGGTTATCAAGTTGGTTGCTATACATCCCCGCATTTGTTGCGTTACAACGAGCGTGTACGTGTCAATGGCAATGAGGTTAGCGATGCAGACCTTTGTGCGGCATTTGAAGCTGTAGATACGGCTAGACTTGAATCTGACGGTAATGCAATACCACTAACCTATTTTGAAGTTGGCACATTAGCGGCAATATGGCATTTTATACAATCTAATATTGATATTGCAATTTTAGAAATTGGTTTAGGTGGCAGACTGGATGCAGTCAATGCATTTGAACCCGGTTGCGCGATTGTAACAAGCGTTGATTTAGATCATCAGGAATTTTTGGGTGATACGCGTGAGAGTATAGGTTTTGAAAAAGCTGGTGTGTACCGACCATCAGTGTCCGCTATTTGTGGGGATGCAAAACCGCCAGCCAGTTTGACTGCTTATGCCAACAAAATCCAAGCGGATTTTAAGTGCCTGGATCGAGATTTTGACTACTTGCTGGTGCAGGATGGATGGCTGTATCTAGTAAATGGTAAAGTGCTATACACGCTGCCGCCACCTGCATTGATTGGTGCTTACCAGTTTAACAATGCTGCTTGCGCTATTACAGCAGTTGAATGTTTGCAATCAAGTTTGCCAGTTGCAACAGAAGCAATTTCCAGCGCGATGCGTCAAGTCAGGCTAGCTGGACGTTTTCAAACCATATCCAAGTCACAATCTGATAGACCGAGGGTTATTTTAGATGTTGCACATAACCCACATGCTGCATTTGCGCTCGCTAAAAATCTAAAAGCAAGCAAAACACATCATGGTAGAACATTAGCTGTTTTCGCGATGCTGGCAGATAAAGATATAAAAGGTGTAGTAGAGGCGGTTAAAAATGAGATTGATATATGGTATGTTGCAAGTATTGACCATGCGAGAGGTGCATTAGCTGCTGATTTGGCAGCGGTTATAGTAGAAGCAATACCCAATGCCAAGGTCAATATCTTTGATAAAGCAGATAATGCATATCAACAAGCCTGTATTGATATGGGCGAAAATGATAAAATAATCGTGTTTGGTTCATTTTTTACTGTTTCAACCGTGATGCAAGTGCTTTAGATTATTAACGCAGGTATTTGCAGGCACTTAAAAAAACTAATCTAAGGAAGCAGCAATGCCACCTGACTTACCTAATGAAAAAGAATTAATACTCAAAAAGCGCGCACGTCGCCGCTTGGTTGGTGCAATTGCGCTTGTACTTCTTATGGTGATTATTTTACCCAGAATATTACAAGATCGTGCTACTTCAGCACCCCAAGAGGCCATTAAAATAACAATGCCGGGAGAGACCTCAAATCAGCAGGTTGAAATTTTAAGCACCAGCATCGTTCCAGTTGAGCCTCAAGTGGATTCACCAGTTACTGACGAAGCAATCAAAACTGAGAACCCTATAGCCTTAGAAGCTGCAAGTGAAGCTAAAACTGAGAATAAGAATTCAGTTGTTAAAGTAGAAAAAAAAGCCGAAATAAAAACAACAGAAACTGAGTTACCACAAAAAAATGGCGGTAGTTATACGATACAAGTTGGCGTATATTCAGACATTGCAAATGTTAAAAATTTACAGACGAAATTAAAGCAAGCCGGGCTTACATCGCGCATTGAGAAAATTACTACACCTAAAGGGGAAAAAATCCGTCTCAAAACAGGTAACTTCTCCTCTCGCCAAGGCGCAGCTGATGCATTAATCAAGCTACAAGAAGCAGGGTTGCCTGGTATGGTCATTAGTAATGAGTGATGCATATATAATTTACGATACGACCAGTTGATTTAAAAAATACATGACAAGTTTTGATTATGTAGTACTCACTATAATTGGGTTATCTATCATATTGAGTGTGATGCGCGGTTTACTGAGAGAGGTACTGGCAATTCTGGGGTGGGTGGCAGCGTTTTATGTGGCTAAAACCTACGCTAATCAGATTTTACCGATGATGCCAGCAGATATTCCAACAGAGTCTTTGCGTATTTTAGCTGCATTTTTAGTGCTTTTTCTAGCGACATTGTTAGTAGCTAGTTTATTGGCAATTGCGCTTTCTGCTATTTTTAAGAAAATTGGCTTAGGCTGGCTTAATCGTTTATTAGGCGCTGCTTTTGGGTTGGCACGAGGCCTGCTTATTATTTGTGTACTGGTATTTTTGGCGGGGCTTACCAATATCCCTAAAGATGCACGTTGGCGAAACGCCATGTTTAGCGCGCCAATTGAGGCGTTGGTAATCAGTATGTTACCGTGGGTGCCAGCAAGTATTGCCAGGCACGTTAAATACGATTAATTAACGTTCATTAAATTAACCATTGTAGACTTGAGTAGTTGCGCTAAAGTTGGCTTCTATATATTACAGAATTAATCATTTAAGGCTTTATTCATGTGCGGAATTATAGGCATTGTAGGTAAAAATCCAGTTAATCAACTGTTGTACGATGGTTTGCTTGTATTGCAACATCGCGGGCAGGACGCTGCTGGTATTGTAACTACAGACGGCAATACATTTTTCATGCATAAAAATAATGGCTTGGTGAAAGATGTGTTTCAGACACGGCACATGCGCAGCCTGGTCGGTAATGTGGGTATCGCTCACGTACGTTATCCCACGGCGGGTTCTTCTAGTGCGGCAGAAGCGCAACCTTTTTACGTCAACTCTCCGTTTGGTATAGTGCTAGGCCATAACGGCAATTTAACTAATTCTGAACAATTAAAATCAGAAATGTTCCGCCAGGATTTGCGCCATATTAATACCAATTCAGATTCTGAAGTGTTGCTCAATGTATTGGCGCACGAAATCGAAAAAACTTCGCGTAATGCGGTGCTTAATACCGATATGGCGTTTGATGCGGTGGCAGGTGTGCATAGGCGATGTAAAGGCGCTTATGCAGTGGTGGCGATGATCGCTAATTTTGGCTTACTTGCATTCCGTGACCCGAACGGTATACGTCCATTGGTTATTGGTAAGGGTGAAACGGATAAAGGCACCGAGTATATTGTCGCTTCTGAAAGCGTTGCGCTTGATGTATTAGGTTTCAAAATGGTGCGTGACGTAGCGCCTGGCGAGGCTATTTTTATTGACATGGATGGTAACTTTTTTTCACGCCAATGCGCGGTTGATGCAAAACTAAACCCTTGTATTTTCGAATATGTTTATTTGGCACGTCCTGATTCAGTGATTGATGGCGTATCTGTCTATCAAACCCGCTTAGATATGGGTACCAGCCTGGCAGAAAAAATTAAACGCGATTGGAGTCACTTAAAAATTGATGTGGTCATTCCTATACCCGATACAAGCCGTCCTAGTGCATTGCAAGTAGGCATTGCTTTAGGGTTAGATTATCGCGAAGGTTTTATTAAAAATCGATATATTGGTCGCACATTTATTATGCCTGGCCAAGCTTTGCGCAAAAAATCGGTGCGTCAAAAGCTCAATCCAATTGGCATAGAGTTCAAAGGTAAAAACGTGTTGTTGGTGGATGACTCTATTGTGCGTGGCACAACGTCGCAACAAATTGTACAAATGGCGCGCGATGCCGGGGCTAATAAAGTTTATTTTGCGTCGGCAGCACCTCCAGTGCGCTTTCCAAACGTGTATGGCATTGATATGCCTAGTCGTGACGAGTTATTAGCGACTGGCCGAACTGACGAAGAAATCTGCCAAGAAATTGGTGCCGATGCGCTTATTTATCAAGATCTAGATGCGCTGGTGAAAGATGTTAAATTAAGCAATCCGAATATCCAAAACTTTGATTGTTCATGTTTTGATGGTAAGTATGTTACAGGGGATATCAATGAAGCTTATTTGGCTAACATTGAAGCCAATCGTGGTGATGTTCACAAAAAGCAAAAGCCTTCTAATTCCAGTACGCAAATGGATTTAAACTTAATTGACAGTTTCGATAATGAGGCAACAGAGGAAGCCACTGAAGCAGGCTAGGTATAATGGATCTAAAAAAGCACCTTGACGTTTCCACCGCTTAGGTCTAGTATGAAATTGCGCTGATTTGAGTGACTCAATTTAAACAAAGTCTTACTCAGCTTGCGGGCGCATTACAAATACAGCTAAAGCGAGTTAAAAAAGAACCCGTTTTGGCTTTGGCTGCGACGGGTTTTTTATTGGAATTTTTATGACAAAACAAATATTAACTAATCAATATCATCCTGAAACCCTGAGTGTGCGTGCAGGCAGTGAGATGACAGCGTATGGGGAAAATTCAGAAGCCCTGTTTCTGAACTCAAGTTTCAGGTTTCAAAGTGCTGCGCAAGCAGCAGCTCGCTTTGGCGGTACTGAGCCTGGCAATATTTACTCACGCTTTACCAATCCTACGGTCACTATGTTTCAAAATAAACTGGCGGCTTTAGAGGGCGCAGAACAGTGTGTGGCAACATCAAGCGGTATGTCTGCCATTTTGGCGTGTGTAATGGGCTTGTGTTCAGTCGGTGATCATGTGGTAGCGTCGCGTAGTATTTTTGGTACCAGTGTGCAGCTATTTGGCAATATTCTAAAACGTTGGGGCTTAGAAGTAACATTCGTCTCACTGACTAATCCAGATGAATGGCAAGCCGCAGTTACGTCTAAAACCAAACTTTTTTTTGTAGAAACGCCGTCAAATCCGCTGACCGAAGTATGCGACATTCAAGCGCTAGCCAATATTGCCCATAAAGCTGGTGCGCATTTGGTGGTGGATAACTGCTTTTGCACGCCCGCTATTCAAAAACCATTGGAGTTAGGCGCAGATATCATTATTCATTCGGCAACTAAATACATAGATGGGCAGGGCAGGTGCTTAGGCGGTGCAGTACTTGGCACCAAAGCCTTAATGGAACCTGTGTATGGGTTTTTACGTACGGCAGGGGTAACCATGAGCGCATTTAACGCGTGGGTGTTCTTAAAAGGGCTTGAAACGCTTTACATCCGCATGGAAGCGCATGCACGAAATGCGCTCGCGTTAGCAACATGGCTAGAAGCACAGCCACAAGTAGCCCGAGTGTATTACCCAGGCTTGGTCTCGCATCCGCAATATAAGTTGGCTATGCAACAACAAACTAACGGCGGTGGTATTGTGAGCTTTGAAGTGAAAGCTAAAATTGGTCAAACAGCGCAAGAAGCTGCTTGGGCGTTGATTGACGCGACTAAACTCATTTCAATTACGGCAAATTTGGGCGATGCAAAAAGCACCATTACGCATCCAGCCACAACCACGCATAGCCGCATTACCGCTGAGGCGAGGGCAGAGGCCGGCATCAAAGACAGTTTGGTGAGAATTGCCGTGGGCCTGGAGCATGTGGATGATTTGAAAGCAGATTTGGCTTTGCTGATGAAATAAAAATGGGGCATTCGCCCCATTCTTATTTCAGTCTCTGATTACAGGTCTTTTGCGTTAGCAGCCAAATATTTGGCAACGCCTTCTGGTGAAGCATTCATACCTGCTTTGCCTTTTTTCCAGCCAGCAGGGCAAACTTCACCGTGTTGCTCAAAGAATTGTAAGGCATCAACCATACGCAGCATTTCGTCGATGTCACGGCCAAGTGGTAAATCATTCACCACTTGATGCACCACCACGCCTGATTTATTGATGAGGAATGAGCCACGGTAAGCCACGCCACCATCAGCTTCTACATCGTAGGCTTTGCAAATTTCGTGTTTGATGTCAGCCACTAATGGATAACCGACTTGACCGATGCCGCCTTTATCAATCGCCGTATTTTTCCAGGCTAAATGTGAAAAGTGCGAATCAATAGAAACGCCAATTACTTCAACTCCACGACTTTTGAACTCGGCTAAACGATGGTCAAAAGCAATGAGTTCTGAAGGGCAAACAAAGGTGAAGTCGAGCGGGTAAAAGAAAATCACCGCAGCTTTGCCTTTGGTATAGCTGGCGAGGTTAAAACTTTCGTTAATTTCATTATTGCCCATCACTGCGGCAGCGGTAAAATCTGGTGCTGGTTTTCCTACTAGTACGGCCATTTTATTCTCCTGATGTATTGTGTTGAAGTAACGTAATTTGATAGATTAAATAAAACTTTATCAAATTGCTAATTAAATTTATTTATCAATTTGATATGTTGCCTTAATGACCAGAAAACATGAAAAGCACAAGCCTATGAAAGGCTTAATCATGTTAAAATTGCACGATAATTTTATTAAAAATATAAAGTAAATTCATGGATCAGTTCGCTAAAGAAACCCTGCCAATTAGTTTAGAAGATGAGATGCGTAGATCGTACCTTGATTACGCGATGAGCGTGATTGTAGGTCGTGCGCTACCGGATGTACGGGATGGTTTGAAGCCAGTGCATCGCCGCGTTTTATTTGCCATGCATGAGTTATCTAATGACTACAACAAGCCTTACAAAAAGTCTGCGCGTATCGTCGGTGATGTGATTGGTAAGTACCATCCACATGGCGATACTGCTGTTTATGACACTATCGTGCGTATGGCGCAAGATTTTAGTTTGCGTTACATGTTGGTAGATGGGCAAGGGAACTTCGGCTCTGTGGATGGCGATAATGCTGCAGCGATGCGGTATACCGAAATCCGCATGTCAAAAATAGCACATGAGTTATTAGCCGATATTGATAAAGAAACCGTTGATTTTGGCCCTAACTATGATGGTAGCGAACATGAACCGCTCATCATGCCAGCGCGTATTCCGAACCTGCTAATTAACGGTAGCTCTGGTATCGCCGTGGGTATGGCGACCAATATCCCACCGCACAACTTAAACGAAGTGTTGGATGCTTGCTTTGCGTTGCTTAAAGATCCAGATATGGGTATCGAAGAGCTGATTGAGTTAGTGCCAGCACCTGATTTTCCAACGGCAGGTATTATTTACGGCACTGTTGGCGTGAAAGAAGGTTATCGTACTGGTCGTGGTCGTGTGGTGATGCGTGGTCGTACCCATGTGGAAGATTTAGAGCGTGGTGGTCGCCAGGCTTTGATTGTGGACGAGTTGCCATATCAGGTTAACAAAAAAACCTTTGTTGAAAAAATTGCCGAGTTAGTCAACGAGAAAAAAATCGAAGGAATCTCTGATCTGCGCGATGAATCAGATAAATCTGGCATGCGCGTGGTGATCGAACTCAAGCGTGGTGAAATTGCAGAAGTAGTGCTAAACAATCTCTACAAACAAACCCAGTTGCAAGACACGTTCGGTATGAATATGGTGGCCTTGCTAGATGGTCAGCCACGTTTATTAAACCTTAAACAAATGCTAGAGGCGTTTTTACGCCATAGACGTGAAGTGATTACGCGCCGCACCGTATTTGAGTTGAAAAAAGCGCGTGCACGAGGCCATATATTGGAAGGTTTAGCGGTTGCACTTGCCAATGTGGACGATATGATAGCGTTGATTAAAGCTGCGCCAACGCCACCTGAAGCGAAAATAGATTTGATGGCGAAAGTTTGGAAATCGCCAGTGGTCGAAGAAATGTTGAAACGCGCAGCGATGGAAGCTTCACGCCCAGAAGGTTTGTCGGTTGACTTTGGTCTCACACCAAACGGGTACAAATTAAGTGATATACAAGCGCAGGAAATCCTGCAAATGCGCCTGCAACGCTTAACTGGCCTAGAGCAAGACAAAGTTGTGAGTGAATATAAAGAGGTAATGGATATTATTGCTGACTTACTTCATATTTTAGCTACGCCATCGCGTGTGACCACCATTATTACTGAAGAACTCACTGAAATTAGAAAACAATTCGGCGACAAACGACGTAGTGAAATTGTTGTAAATGCGCAAGACTTATCGCTAGAAGATTTAATCACGCCGCAAGACGTGGTAGTGACGCTTTCGCACACTGGTTACGTAAAATCGCAACCGTTGGATGAATACCGAGCGCAACGCCGCGGTGGCCGTGGTAAACAGGCTGCACCGACTAAAGAAGATGACTTTATCGACAAAATGTTTGTAGCGAATACGCATGATTACATTTTGTGCTTTAGTAGTCGCGGACGTGTATATTGGTTAAAAGTATACGAAGTGCCACAAGGAAGTCGAATTGGCCGTGGCAAGCCGATTGTGAATTTATTCCCGCTTGAAGAAGGCGAGAAAATTAACGCGATTCTTGCTGTGAAGGAATTTGACGAGAATCATTATATATTTATGGCAACAGCCCTTGGTACCGTGAAAAAAACCTCACTGGTAGAATTTGCCAACCCGCGTAAATCAGGTATTATCGCTATCAACTTAGATGATGATGATTATCTGATAGGGGCAGAGATTACCAATGGCGCAAACGACATTGTATTGATTTCTAATGGTGGTAAAGCAGTCTGGTTTGATGAAGAGGCTGTGCGTCCAATGGGGCGTGCAACGCGCGGTGTGCGTGGCATGAAAATCACAGCGAAACAACAAGTGCTGTCACTATTGATTGCAGATGATGACAAACAAACAGTGTTAGTCGCCACTGAAAATGGCTATGGTAAACGCACTGTACTGGCTGATTTCCGCCATTCAGGGCGTGGCACACAAGGCGTTAAAGCCATTGCAACGAGCGAGCGTAACGGTTTGGTGGTGGCTGCTAAATTGGTGAATGATGAAGATGAAATTATGCTCATCACTACAGGCGGCGTGCTGATTCGTACTCGAGTGAAAGAAATTCGCGAGCTTGGGCGTGCCACTCAGGGAGTGACTTTAATTAATCTAGGTGAGGGTGAAAAACTCTCAGGCCTTGAGAAGATTGTCGAGACGGATGAAGAAGAATAACTTATTTAATTAGGGGAACGTAAGCAATGACACATATCTACAATTTCTCTGCTGGTCCAGCGGTGTTGCCGAAAGAAGTATTGCAGCAAGTGCAAACTGAGATGCTGGATTGGCACGGCTCAGGTATGTCCGTGATGGAAATGAGCCATCGTGGTAAAGAGTTTATGAGTATCGCAGCCGAGGCAGAAGCTGACCTGCGTGAGTTAATGGGAATTCCAACCAATTACAAGGTATTGTTTTTGCAGGGAGGTGCTTCGGCGCAATTTGGCATGATTCCGATGAATTTATTGCGTGGCAAAAAGACTGCCGATTATCTTAATACTGGCGAGTGGTCGAAAAAGGCTATCGGCGAGGCTAAGAAATTCTGTGAAGTGAACGTAGTCGCGACTTCTGCGGATAAGAATTTCAGCTATGCACCTACGCAAGATCAGTGGAAACTTAACCCTGATGCAGCTTATGTGCATTACACCTCGAATGAAACTATCGCCGGTGTGGAAATTTTCTGGACGCCAGATACAGGAAAAGTGCCACTGGTAGCGGATATGTCGTCACACATTTTGTCGCGTCCGGTTGACGTTTCCAAATACGCTTTAATTTACGCTGGCGCGCAGAAGAATATAGGCCCGGCGGGCTTGACTATAGTTATCGTGCGTGATGATTTAATTGGCGAAACACTACCCGCTACACCCAGTATGTACGACTACAAAATTCACGCTGATAACGAGTCTATGTACAATACGCCACCCACTTTTGCGATTTATGTAGCTGGTCTGGTATTTAAATTACTCAAGGCTCAAGGCGGCCTGGCGGCGATGGAAAAGACCAATATCATTAAAGCAAACATGCTGTACGATTATCTGGATGCTACTGATTTCTATCACTGTCCGACGGCGAAAGAGAACCGTTCACGTATGAATATCCCGTTTACACTTAAAAACGAAGCACTTGATGACGAATTCATCAAGCAAGCCAAGGTGCGTGGATTGATACAACTAAAAGGCCATCGCTCAGTTGGCGGTATGCGTGCCTCAATCTACAACGCTATGCCAGTTGAAGGCGTCAAGGTGTTGGTAGAGTTTATGAAGGATTTTGAAAAAAATAATAGCTAGATCTTAACTAAACATCATGTTTGAGGGGAAAACGGCTTGAGTAAACACCAAATACTTATTCTTAATAAAATCGCGTCTCTTGGGATTAAGCGGCTGGCGACCGATAATTACGAAGTTGGTAGCGAAATTACCCGGCCGGACGCTATCTTAGTACGTTCAACCTTGATGCATGACATGGAGATAGCAACCAGTGTGCAAGCTATAGGCCGCGCCGGTGCAGGCACTAACAATATTCCAGTTGCTGAAATGAGCAAACGCGGCGTTGTAGTGTTTAACACACCAGGTGCCAATGCCAATGCGGTCAAGGAGTTGGTTCTGACTGGCATGCTGATGGCAGCGAGAAATATTGGCCCTGCAATGAAGTTTGTGGAAGGCTTGGAAGGAGATGATGCCACTCTTTCAAAAGTAGTAGAAGATGGCAAAAAAAACTTTGCTGGCATTGAGCTTCCAGGTAGAACGCTTGGCATTATAGGTCTTGGTGCGATTGGCGGCATGGTGGCAGATACCGCACTTAAGCTGGGCATGAAGGTACTAGGTTACGACCCGGAAATAACGGTGGATGCTGCTTGGCGTCTTTCTTCTGAGGTTAAACGTGCACATGGTGTGGATGATCTGTTCAAGCACAGTGATTTCATTACGCTGCATGTGCCATTGATTGATGCTACGCGTCACTTGGTAAATGCTACACGTATTGAGATGATGAAACATGGTGCGGTGTTGATTAACTTTGCACGCGAAGGTGTGATTGATGAACAAGCGGTGCTAGATGGCCTTGATAGCAAAAAGTTGCGCGCTTATATCTGTGATTTTCCTACCGAACGCATGAAATCTCATCCTGGCGTGGTGGCACTACCGCATCTTGGCGCCTCGACTCAAGAGGCCGAGGATAATTGTGCTGTAATGGTGGTTGACCAAATACGTGAATTTCTGGAAAACGGCAATATTAGTAATTCAGTGAATTTTCCTAGCGTTCTGATGCCGCGAGAGTCAGCTTTTCGGCTTGCTATTGCTAACGCCAATGTACCCAATATGCTAGGCCAGATTTCTACTGCGATGGCCGATATTGGTCTGAATATTCATAATATGGTTAATAAATCGCGTGGTGAGATGGCTTATACCTTGCTAGACGTTGATAGCGCTGTGCCAGAAAGTGCAGTGGCAAAAATTCGTGCGATTGAAGGCGTATTGAATGTGCGTAACATTCCGCTTCCTCAAGAGTAATTGAAACGTTTTATTGAAACATATTAATGAGCGAATCACTCAAACAACATCGTGACCAGATTGACGCCATTGACGAGCAGCTGCTTAAGCTTGTGAATGAGCGAGCAAAGCTTGCACGTCAAATTGGAAGCCTAAAGGATGATGGTGTTATATACCGACCAGAGCGCGAAGCTCAGGTTTTGCGCCGTTTGCAAGAACATAACCAGGGGCCACTTTCACACGAGGCCGTCAGCCATATATTTCGTGCTGTGATGTCGAATTGCCGCGCACTAGAAAAAGAACTCTCCATCGCTTTTTTAGGTCCGTTAGGCACCTATAGTGAAGAGGCTGCGCTTAAACAATTTGGTTTGGGAAGAAGTGCAGTGGTATGTGGCTCCATTGATGAGGTTTTTCGTACAGTTGAGGCCAATCAAGCCGATTATGGTGTGGTTCCTGTTGAAAACTCTACCGAAGGCGCAATTGGCCTGACGCTTGATTTGTTACTTACCAGCTCATTAAAAATTTGCGGTGAAATTACGCTGCCCATCCATCATTGTTTGCTTTCACAACAAACGAACATTGCCAACATTAGCCATGTATTTTCGCATAGCCAGTCTTTATCGCAATGCCATGAGTGGCTAAATAAAACATTGCCGAGAGCGCAGCAAGAGGCAGTAACTAGCAATGCTCGCGCTGCGCAAATGATTCATGATTTGGTTTCAACGGACGGTACTTTTGCTGCTGCTATAGCTAGCAAGCGCGCAGCAGAGCTATTTAATTTGAATGTATTGGCTGAAAATATTGAGGACGATGCTAAAAATACCACGCGTTTTTTGGTGTTAGGTAATCATGATGTTGCGGCTTCTGGCGCTGACAAAACCTCGCTTGTGATGACATCAAAAAATAAGCCAGGTGCAATGGTGGAGCTATTAGAGCCACTTTCAAGACATGGCGTGAGCATGACTAAACTTGAATCTCGCCCTTCTAAACAAGGGTTGTGGGATTACGTATTTTTTGTGGATATTGAAGGGCATCAAGGTGATGCTAAAGTGAAAGCTGCGCTACGAGAGTGTCAACAACGAGCATCACTTCTCAAAGTGCTGGGATCTTACCCAGTAGCCTTAATTTAATGAGGTTCAATCTCATTACAATGGATAGTTGATTTTAAGTATGCCCTTAAGTGCATCCATTTTAAGCAATACACTATGGAGCAAGTTTTCGCTCAAATTTAACAATTTGCGGCTAGAAGCGCACTATAAAAAACACATATTCCCGCGTTTACTCACTCAATCACGATTAGCCCTGCTATTGATTGCCATGATGTATGAACTATATGGCATCTTAGACTTTCTTCTCGCACCAAAAGACTTGCTAGGTCAAATTGCGATGATAAGAACCTCAACCACATTTATAATTTTGGTGGTATTTGGGTTAACATTTTTCCGGATTTTTAGAAAATATAATCAGCAAATTTTAACGCTCGTTTTGCTTTTAACTGGGTTTAGTTTGTTATGGAAAATGACGTTAATTGAACAGAATATTTTCCCTTATTATTTTACAGGCTTACTTTTATTGATTTTTTGGGTGCATGCTTTTTATGTGCTCAATTTTGTTTGTGCATTTTTTTGCACTTTAGCTATTGTTTTCGCATCAATAGCATCTTTTTTAATCATATTTTCATTTTCATATAATGAAACAATCAGTTATCTAATTATCTTATTGTCTGCATTTGGCATATCAATTTTTTCTAGTTATGTTGCTGAAAAGGGTGATAGATCCCTGTTTTTACGTGAAAAAGAATTAGATCGAGAGCGACACGTTCATCGAGAGCGTGCACTGCATGACAACCTGACCGATTTACCTAATCGTGTGTTGTTGATCGACCGTATTGAACAAGCCATTCATGATTCAAAAAGAAATTATCAGGTTTGTGCAGGTTTTTTCTTGGATCTGGATAATTTCAAAAATATCAATGACACTTACGGCCATGCAATTGGCGATAACGTGTTGATAGAGGTGAGTGCTCGCCTAAAGGCAAATGCTCGTGCCGCTGATACCATAGCTCGATTATCTGGCGATGAGTTTTTTGTGTTGGCACGCGATATTAAGAGTGAAGAACAAGCGGTAGCATTTGCAAGAAAATTGTTAAATCAAATTAATTTACCTTATTTTATTTACAATATGCCCCTGAATGTCCCGTTGTCGGTAAGTATTGGTATTTGCATGTTTCCTTATCCTGAAGTAACGCCGTTGGGCATGATAGACAAGGCTGATCATGCGATGTATCAAGCCAAGCTAGCAGGTAAATCTGTGATTGTTGTGGCTAAATCAGATTGATGTTAAGGAATAATGCGATGATGATAATCATGTAGCTACTTTAAAAGGCGTGTTAAAATGGTGGAAATTTGCGGCGTAAGCCGCATTTTTTATTCAAGCTGGCTGTATTAGGCTTACTCTTAAATAATTATATTTGCGTTAACAAAGATGACTAATTTAGCCCCAAATCATATTCGTGCTATTGCGCCATATCAAGGTGGTAAACCCATCACTGAGCTTGCGCGCGAGATGGGTTTGCGAGTGGAAGATATTGTTAAGCTGGCTTCCAATGAAAATCCATTGGGTATCAGCCCTCAGGCCGAGTTTGCCATACAAGAAGCTCTGCTCGACATTGCACGTTACCCTGATGGCAATAGCTTTGCTTTACGTGAGGCAGTCAGCAAAAAATTCAATGTTGCGTCTACGCAAATTGTTTTTGGCAATGGCTCAAATGATATTTTGGAGTTAGCCGCACGTGCTTTTTTAACTGCCGATTGTGAAACGATTTACTCACAACACGCTTTTGCGGTTTATCCTTTGGTCACGCAGGCCACAGGTGCCACTGGTGTGGTTGTTCCTGCCAGAAACTACGGACATGATTTAAGTGCAATGCTTGCTGCTGTCACTGTTAAAACGCGCATGATATTTGTGGCAAACCCCAATAACCCGACTGGTACGCTACTTGGGAAAGATGAATTGTTGGCCTTTCTAAAGCAAGTGCCAAAACACGTGTTGGTAGTACTGGATGAGGCTTACGATGAATATCTCTCGGCTACGCATAAATCTGAAGCAATCAGTTGGCTCGGTGAATTTGATAATTTGATTATTTCACGCACTTTTTCTAAGGCTTATGGTCTGGCAGGCTTACGTATTGGTTTTGGCTTATGCCACCCTGATGTCGCGGACATGATGAATCGTGTGCGCCAGCCATTTAACGTGAATAGTATTGCGCAGGCGGCGGCGGTAGCTTCGCTGGCTGATGATGATTTTGTAGAACGGTCTTATGCATTGAATCAAGCAGGTATGGTGCAATTGACACAAGGTTTTAACATGCTAGGACTAGAATACATTCCATCGTTTGCTAATTTTGTGAGCGTTAAAATAAAAGATGCTGCATTAGTAAATAAAAAGCTGCTCGAAAACGGCGTGATAGTTCGACCTGTAGCCAATTATGAAATGCCTGATTATTTGCGTGTTAGCATTGGCTTATTCAGCGAAAATAATCGATTCCTGCAGGTACTAGAACAAATTTTAAGAAGTAATAACCAATGACCAATTACGAAAAGTTAGCAACAGATGATGTACGTATTCGCGAAATCAAGGAGTTGATTACGCCATTAGTATTGTTGAGTCGACTCAAAGAGAGTGCTGAGTCGACGCATAATATATTGGTAACACGTGCGGCTATTCATCGTATTTTGCATCAGGTAGATGACCGTTTACTAGTGATTGTTGGGCCTTGCTCGATACATGACACTGATGCAGGCATGGAGTACGCTCGCCGCTTGTTAGCGGTTAAAAAAGCTTTAGCGACAGACTTGGTGATAGTGATGCGCGTATATTTTGAAAAACCTCGCACAACGGTGGGTTGGAAGGGGTTGATTAACGATCCGTATCTTGATGGTAGCTATCAAATCAATGAAGGTTTGGAAATTGCACGTAAATTTTTATTAGATGTAAATGAGCTTGGTATGCCTGCTGGCGCTGAGTTTTTAGATACGATTACGCCGCAATATACGGCAGATTTAGTGAGCTGGGGCGCGATTGGTGCACGTACCACAGAATCGCAAGTGCATCGTGAACTGGCCTCTGGTTTATCTTGTGCTGTTGGTTTTAAGAACGGCACAGATGGCGGAGTGCGTATAGCGATAGACGCCATTAAAACAGCGGCTAGCCCACATCATTTTCTTTCTTTCACCAAAGAAGGAAATTCAGCAATTTTCTCGACAACGGGTAACGACGATTGTCATGTAATTTTGCGTGGCGGAAAAACTCCTAATTATGACGCAAAAAGTGTCAATGAAGCCTGTGAGAAACTCTCTTCGGCTGGTCTGGCACCAATATTGATGATTGATTGCAGTCACGGTAACAGCAGCAAAAATTATTTACGTCAAAAAGAGGTGGCGCGAGATATTGCTGCGCAATTGTCTGGCGGTGACCAACGTATCATTGGCGTGATGCTGGAATCTCACCTCAATGAAGATCGCCAGGATCACACTCCTGGGTGCCAGTTGGAATACGGTAAATCCATTACTGACGCTTGTTTAGGCTGGCAAGATACGGTTGAGTTGTTAGAAATGCTAGCGACTGGAGTGCGAAAACGTCGCCAAAAACGGCTTGCTGATTAGCAAC
>CXWL01001065.1_pt1 | contig 20363 bp, 17 predicted proteins | sample 590931 | NCBI WGS metagenome assembly CXWL01 (sample SAMEA3498368, study PRJEB10139) | groundwater metagenome | biome: water well; material: biofilm material | place: Germany | collected 2015-04-27 | reverse complement strand
CGGGTGGCGGCAAATCGTCGGCCGGTGTAAAACCGTTCCGGCAACCAGAACGCCAGCGACGAGATGTTGGCGTGGTACACCCTCACCTCCGGATCGAGATAGAGCTTGTAACCTTTGGCTTGCAGATCCCAGTGGAGGAGAATCTCCGAGTCCATCACCGCGTCGAGTTGTTGATCGTAGCGCATCAGGATGTCCCGCTTGTATGCGGTATGATGGCCCGGCAGGTATGTCGAGACACCCACCGCTTTGGTCTCCACACAATGTCCGTAGTCGACAAAGAGATTCGCCCAACTGATCATCCCCGGGTTGGCATTGCCCATCACGGCCCCCACGGCGGCCCACGGCTGCCGGTGCGCCGCGATCAGCGCCTTCGCCCAACCTGGCCCCGGAAACGCGTGACTCTCAGCCAACACGACCACCGGAGCGCGCGCCTGGCGAACTCCCGCCGAAGTCGCAAGGGCTAATGGAAGGATTGCGGGAACTTCAACCACTCGTACCTGAGAAAAGGCGGCAGTCTCCTCACAGTCGAGTCCGAGCCTGTCCGACGATTGAGTGACAATCACGAGCTCGAGTTGCTCCCGCCCTGCTTGCGCCTTCAGGTGCCTGATCGTCTGACGAATCGTCTCGTACTGATCCGCGACAATGACTATCGACATCGCCGGATCTGTATTCCGAGACATCGCTCCCTCCTCTGCCATGTTGCACCTCATTCTTCAATCTGGATGCCAGCGGTTGGGGGTACCGCCGGAATCGGCGTGACCTGATGTGGCGCCTGAGCCACGATGACGGATTGTCCGCGTGACGCAGACGCCATCGCTGCAAAGACCACCTCTAATGCCCGGCGCCCATCGTCTACAGTACAATCCAAAGGACCATCGTGGCGAATCGCTCCAAGGAAGTGTCGCCATTGCTCACGATACGACGCAAGCACGTCGCCACCGTGCCGCAGCCGCACGAGACTGCCTGGCAATTCTTTCACCGTCCGCAAGAATGCATCTACACGGGCTCGTCCATTGCCCGGAATGCTGCCGTGGGGGAAATACTCCAGGCCGTCGAAACGATAGCAGGACACTTGTAGACGGCCTCCCCGTCCGTAGACTTCCACTTCATTGTTTTCACCTGTCCGCTCCGAACAGGTGGCCGTCGCGAGGACGCCATTCGTCAAGCGGGCAATGACCGTCACCGTTTCATCTTCCCAGGGCCCTGATCGGCTGACTGCAAACACGCTTTCGATCTCTGTCTCCAGCAAGAATCGCCACAGGTCGAAGACGTGAATTGCCTGATCGAAGAGCGAACCTCCGCCCGAGGCACGATGCAATTGCCACCGGGAGGGTGCTTCGTGCGCGCTTGCAAACACCGTCCGGATCGCCTCCACCTGCCCGACATCTCCCCGCTGGAGCAAGGCCCGGGCTTGTCGGATGAGACGATGCCATCGGAAGTTGAAACCCATCAGGACCTTACGATCGACCTGCTTGGCTCGATCTCGAATACGGTCTGCCTCCTCAAGAGTCGCAGTCAACGGCTTCTCGATGAACACATGCTTCTCTGCGCCAAGCGCAGCCAGAGCGATTTCTGCATGAAACTGAACGGGGACACAAACCGCGATGACGTCAACCATGGTGTCTTTCAAAAGCGCATGAACATCGGGATAACGATTCGCGATATGAAATCGGTCGGCAATCTGTTTGAGGCGAGCGGCATCGGTATCGGCCAGCGCGACAACCTCTGCACCATCAAGCCGACTCAATGCAGGAAGGTGACGAAGCGCTGTCACCCTTCCGCAACCGATGACGCCAATTCTAAGAGGGTTTCGCATAGACGGTACGACTCCTCTACGCCAGCTGCTGCGGGCTGTTACCCGGGCCGAAGATATAGCCGACGAACTCGCCGACGGCGTGGCAGGTCACCACCAGCGCCGTCAGGGGCAAACTTGCCAACGCGGGCTTCAGCAGTCGCTTCTTTCGCATCACCGGGCCCTGAGTCACCCACAATAGATAGACCGGCAAAATGGCGCAGCCTCCGATTCGCATGAGCCGCTCCATCCATGACATCCGTTGCAGGCGAAACCCCGCAATCGACCGGCCATTGTGGAAATGGGCCGCAAACGTTCCCCAGAATCCCCATGTCTGGTTATGCGATACGATCAACCGATCATCCGCAATCAGGGTCTCCCCCTGTTCGTGCAGTTGGCGATTGAATAAGAATTCCATCATGCCGAGTTGAGACATCTTCCGTGGAACAACCCGCCGCTTGTACGAGATGTTGGCTTGCAAAGAAATGGCCGGTTGTCTGCCTGTCTCAATCGGCGCGGTGAACGGTCCGAATACGATCAGAAAATTGGCCCAGTCGATGAGTCGGGTGGTCGCCCCGTTTTCGACAACCCCGCCGATCGCTGCGGCTTCGGGGTGATGTCGATGCGCCATCAGTATTCGTTCACACCACCCGGGGGTCACCGTGCAATGGTCCTCGGTCACCGCCACCACGGCGCCAATGGCCTGAGTCATCGCCAGTTCGCGCAGAAAGAATACCGACCCGCCGGGCCACGTGATCCACTTCACTTCCGGATAGCGCTCAGCCACATTGGGCGGCAACCCCTGACCATGCCCATCGCCCACCAACACTTCCGCACCGACCGTCTGAGCCTGGTCGTGAAGCGAATCGAGGCACGGTTTGATCTCCGGCCAGGCCTTGGTTGTCGCGATGACAACGGACAGGGAGACCCTGGCGCCACGATCCCCTCCTGTCGTCCGCATACCTGCCGTTCGGTCAGTCGCCGCATTCATCCGTGGCCTCATCACCGCGCCATTTCCCTGGCCGCTTGATAGCTCTTCACCGTCTCCCTCGCGGTCTGCTCCCACCGGTATTGGCGGGCCTGTTCCAATCCCTGTCCTTGCCGTTTGGCCCGCAGCGTATCGTCTGTCAGCAGACGTTGCATTGCATCGGCCAGCCCCGCGATGTCATCCGGTGCAACGAGTTCAGCCGCATCCTCGAGATTCTCGGCCAGCGATGAAGACCTGGTGCTGATCACCGGCACGCCGCATGCCATGGCCTCCAGCGGGGGAAACCCGAACCCCTCGTGGAGGGAAGGATAGACAAAGAGACTGGCGCCCGCATACACGGCGGGAAGATCTTTCTGGTCCACATACCCGGCGAGATGTACTCTTCCACGCAATAGCGGCGTATCGATCTGTGCCAGCAACGCCTCATAGCCCCAACCCAGTTTGCCGGCAAGCACCAGATGCTCTTTCATGCTGTTGGTCTCTACAAGCCGTCGATAGCTTTCGACCAGCGCGGGAAGATTCTTGCGCGGCTCAAGCGTGCCGACATACAGGATGTAGGGCTGCGGCAGCTTCAATCGCGCGACGACTTCCTGAACAGAGCTAGGGTCACAGAGTCGAAACTCCTCCCCGATCCCCGGAACGGTCACGTGAATGCGATCCGGCTGAAGATCAGGAAGAAATTCCAAGATCGCTTGTCGTGTGGCCCGGGAGGGAACAACCACCGCGTCCGCTCTCCTGAGACTAGCCAGCACCATTCGCCGATACAACCAGCTTCGACGCAATGCAATGTGACAATGCGGATGCGAGAACGACGTCATGTCATGGACCGTCAACACATGCCGCGCCACCCCTCGCAGATAGGGCATGATGAACGACGGGGAATGCACAACGTCCGCCTTCCAGCCGGAAGCAGCGACAGGCAACATGACCTGCTGAGAGATTAGGCGGAGCAGTCGAGGTCGTGCACTGAGGGACGTGTGTGAAAAATTCCCGGGAAGGTTGTCGGCAAAGATACGGCGATCCTCATGATTATGGTAGATCCTGTACTGATTGGTTCGATCGACCTTCGCAAGGTTCCACACCAGCTGTTTCATGTACGTATCGACCCCGGTCATCTGAGGGATGAACGAGGTAAAATCGATCGCGATTCTCATCCGTGAACCTGCCTCCCCGTACCTACCGATACTGGCTCCCCGCAATAACCTTTCCGCGAAACGCCTGCCACATCCCGGGGATTTCGAGGACGTGCGTCACAACGGTCAGCGCCAATGCCAGCAGCAGTTCGTGTCGCTTCACGTCATAATGGCGAAAGCACCGAAGACAATCGCGAATGCCGTCGAAAGTCTTGCCGGCCACGATCAACGGAATGGCCATGACGCCGGCACGAATGAGCCGGGCATACGGCAGCCGGGCATCGCGCAGCCGCGTGATGACGGTGCTGTATCCGTGATTGCGGCGGATATCCCGCTCCATTGGCCACCCTTCAAAATCATGCACCACCACCAGCTCCGGGTCGAACCACAGGGTCGCACCATCACGGAGAAACGCCTCCGACTGTATCCGGGACGCAAAGGCTCCCATCCCGACGGGAAGGGGATGGCGACAATAGACTTTGCGTTTGAATGCCGCTGCGTTGCCGGAAATAAAGCGGGTCGGACCACGGCGCCCCGGATCAAGATACGACCGCGACAACAGACCCAGTATCCGCTCCAGGCGAGACCGGCCCGGGTACAAGGTCCTGGCGCTGACGGCTGCGGCGTCAGGGTGTTCGGCAATGGCTGCGCGGAGCACCCGCAGCCATGACCGGGACGGGATACAGTCGGCATCGACGATGGCCACCCAGTCGCCGGAGGCTGCCTCCACTGCTCGGTTCTTCAATTCATACGAGGACTCGGCATCGACATGGAGCACCTTTATGTTGGAGACCATCCCTAATACGTCGTTCGGAATCCGGCCCTCGAATCGCGACGACTCGACAAGAATGAACTCCTCGGCTGGCGCTCCTTCTTGTTCCGCCCATGCCTGTAACGCACGCCGGAGATCCTCCCACGATTTTGCTTCGCCTGCCGCGTAGTCGGAGGCAACAATGATGGAAAGTTTCGCCAGCGTCGTGTCCGTTGTCTGTCGTGCCATGCAGTCGCCTCCTCAGAATAGCTCGAATCTTCTCCTAACAGCCTCTCAGAAACCGGCTTCGTATGCCCGCTCTGAACTCTCAGCCCAGCGGTGCGTTGAATGAACCGACGGACGCCACGCTCAACGATGACGCTGCGGGCGGTGACGGGACTCCGGCGTACGCGTTGCGAGAATCGGCCTCTCGCATGGTATCCCGCACGAACCGTTGCAATGCTCCGGAATGCTGATCGACGCTAAATTGCTCGCACAGCTCCTCTGAGGGCATCTGATCCGCCAATTGCTCCGCGCCAGGCGAATCCAAGAAGGCCGCCCAATCCTCCGCATCATCGATAACAACTAGGCCCGGGCCTGATACACAGGCAAGACCGCCCACGGCCTGTGTCGTGGCAAGCACCGGCATTCGATTGTGCAGACTCTCCGCAAGCTTGATATTGACACCGGCGCCCGCGTGAGTCGGACAGACCATGATATCGGCATGACTCCATACCGTGGCCAGATCGCGCACCATTCCGTGACGAACGACGCCTTCACGAACCGCTATCCGCTCGCTCCCTCGTCCAAATACGTGAATCTGTAACGGGCGATGCACGCGAGGAAGAACGTCCTCGATCAACCACGACCAGTTTTGCCGATTGGGCCACCAGGAAAAATCAGCCAGATACCCAAGGCGCAACGCGCCACCGGACCGGGGAACGCGGGAGGACGGGCACGTTGGAAAGAGCGGCGGCAGGTGTATCGCCCGCAGCCCCGGCACGCGAGATCTGGCCCATGCCATTTCACGTGCCGACACGAAGACAACTCCTCCGGCGCGGCGGAAGCCATCCATTTCAAACCGCTGGTGCTTGGCAACCTCGCGACCGAGCAGAGGCGAAAGAATACGACAGGCGGCGAGTTGCTGGGCCAACAGCTGATGCTCCAGGTTATGAGCAACAATCACCGTAGGCAGGTGAGGCGGCAGCTCGTCACGGACCCATAACATGTCGCCTCCGTTAATGAGCACCGCATCAAACCGGCAAGAGGAGACGGCGTTCCGAACTCTTACGCGCAGCTCATGCTGGCGCGCAAACAAGACTTTCGCCGGCAGCTTCGAAATACAGGATTGAGCCAACGACACGGCTTGCCGTAGGCGATACCACGAACCAGGAGGCGCATGCCGGGGCCCCACCAATTCCACATCAAACCGGTCCTTCCCGTTACGTAGCGCTGCAACGAGACCACGGGTATAGGCCCCCGCCCCACCCGGGTGCGTGGCAGGATCAACCAGCGAGGCAATGAGAATCTTTGCGATAGCCATCAGTGTGCGCACCCTCTATCCGGTGCCGGATCCGGGAGACCGGACACTTTCCTCCGACTCAGCATCGCCTCTTCCGCGCAGCGATCGCCGGCCGGCAAGAACTTCGTTCCAGTTGAACCATTAATCGCCCCCACAACTCACCAGCCTCTCGGGTATCAGCCGACTTATCAGGAGAATTTCTTCTTTTCCTTTCGCCTTATCCGACCTGGACGGACGCTGCCTTCCGACCTAAGAACGACCGCACTGCGGCAATTTCCCCGGGACGAAACTCCCCGATCCACCAATAGCCGAGCACGCTGATGAACCCGAGCAGCACCAGCTTGGGAAACACGAGCACCCCGGAAGTCGGCCACCAGAGCGAGACGGTCCCAACTACAAGTCCGATCGCCAGACTCCGGATCACGGTTCCAACCGGCGGCCACACTTTCCACAAGGCATACACACCTGCCCCCGCCGCGATCGCCCCAAGAGAGGAGACCACAACAGTAACCAAGGCGGCACCCTGCTGTCCGAATCGGGGAATCAGTACCAGATGACCGGCCAATGCCAATAGGACCAGCGGGGCCGTAAACATGATCGTTCTGGCCGGTAATCCCGCAGCCGTCATGATCGTGATCGACACCATCAACATCACATTCGAGACCGCTCCGACAATCAACAACGCCAACAGCGGCCCGGCGGGAAGAAACGCGGCGCCGAACACGACTTGCACGATCTCCGGGGCCGCACCCGCAATGATCGCCGCGACCGGAAGGAGGAGCATCGTGACACGCATCGCATCACGCGCGAGCTCTCTCGCTCGCTCCCGTTGGCTGTCCGCAAGTTGGCGACTCAACGTAGCCAGAAGCAGGGAAGAGAATGTCCAAGAGAACAATCCGGGAAGGAGCGAGAGGCTTTGAGCCGCACTATAGATGCCGGCTTGTGCGGCCGTCCCTCCGAGGATCTTGAGCATGAACAGATCCATCCCGTTGAAAAAGATGAGACAGATCGAGGACAGGAACAACAGCGCGCCGTATCGTTGAATCGGGAGAGGCATCGGAGCCTGCTTGACGAACATCCCTGCCCCGAGGTACCAGCGGCTGAGCAGAAGCTCTGCCAACGACGAGCCGATCACCCCCAGCAATGCTCCTGCGATGGAGAAACCTGCCTGGACAAGGACCATCACGAGAGCCATTCGGACCAGCCAGCGGCCGGCCCTGGCGGCTGCACCGGCGCGGTAATTACCCATTCCAATCAACACGTTTCGATAGGCTTGTCCGACGCAAAGGAGGGGGATATCGATCGCGCACACGCGGAGATAGATTGCCAGATCCGGCTCTTTGAACAGCGAGCTGAGCGGTCCGGCAAGAATCCAGACAAGGACCATCGCGGCAATACCAATCTTCAGACTGAGCCGAATCACCATGGCGCCGACCGGCTTCCAATCGTCCGCCTCACCGACAAACTTGATCGTCGCCTTCGTAAAAAATGAGTTGATCGCGCTTTCGATCCAAATGATCGTGGTCAGCGTCAGGGCCAGCAACCCATAGCCCTGGGGACCAAGCTGTCTCGTCAAGAAGCCCGTCGTGATGAGGGCTGTGAGCGGGAACAGCAGCTCCGCCAGAAATATCCGGGCGGTCCCGTCCATCATGCGACGTCCAGTTGTCGTAGTTAGTAGTGCCATAGTCTTGGTGGAACCGATGCGTACGCGGGTTGGGATAACTCCATGATCAACTCCCCCCCTTTATGAGCCCCCCGCCCCCGCTGTTGTTTCCAGCGCCGCGTTCGAGCGGCAGCCTTCCCGCTTCCGGGCATCGCGTACCAATGCTTTGATCACATCTCGGCTACCCAACCCTTGGTCGGCCAAGTACCGTTGAACGTGCCGTGCAACAATCTCGTTACCGAGTCGCGAGTAGTGCCCCCATATTCCGACCGTAAGTTGATCGACTCTCACTTGAGGATCGTGCGCGACAAAGGCATCCAACATATCGAGATACCGAGCACCATTTTTCTGCAGGTGTATCAACAACGGTTCGTACCGCCTCACTCGATGGCTGTGATATCGATCAAAGTCTCCAAGGTCCGGATAGATCACGATCACAGGCAAGGAATCGTGTTGAAGCGCCGCACAGCGAAATTCTCCGAGCAGCGTCGTCGTGAGCGTGAAGGCGTCTGCATCTACAGCATAGGAACCTTCCCTGGTCACTACTGGGTTCAGGCTTTCCTTTACGCTTCGCATGGCCACCTTGAGCAATCGAACAGACGGCAATTTATCCAGCGATCCGGCGAGGTATCCGGTTTGATAGAAATAATCCTTGCTTCCGATTTCTCGGAGCACTGCGTCACCGCTGGTTGCAAAGCGCTTGTAGTCATCCACCGTTGTTAACGGGTTCTTGACCAACGAGAGATGACCGTTGTCCACCGTAAATCTTGGCTTAGTATAGATGCTCGTCCCATACATCGAGCTATAGAACGGGCGAAACACGTTCAGATTGCGATAGATATTTTCGGACATGAAGCCAATCACCACGATGTCCGGCTGAAAATCGATTCCGTCCTGAACATACCGCAGATAGGCCTGGTCCAATCCGTACGCCCCCACGCCGAAATTGAGGACTTCGAATCGAGTATCTCGTTCTTCGAGTTGATATTCCCATGTTGCAGTGTTATCGACCTCGCTTCCGAACGTGAATGAGTCCCCAAACGCCGACACTCGCACAAGCTTGGGATCTACGCTGCGAGAGTAGTCGCGTGTCGACCGGATGCCCTGGGAATTCACCTTCACGTCTTTTGTGAGCGAATTGGCCTTGGGTGCCCAGCCCAAGACGGGGTGATGGCCGCGTAAGGGAGGGCGCTCGTCAAGTCGGGCGACAATGAGCGTCTTTTGTTCCTGCGATAAAGATGACGGCAGCGGGCCGTATTCGACTCCCTTCGCACGGAGAGCATTCAAACCGAGGTAACAGAGGCCTTCAAGGCTGACGTACATTAAGAAAAATAGAGTTATGTGCAGCAATAGTTGATGCTTCTTTTTCTCCATCCGAGTCATCAGCTCATCATAGAATCAAATGCACTGGTAACCAATACCTCTTACCTCGATTTCCCCCTACCAAAGAGGGGCGAAGGGAACGAGGAATTGTGATTGCAACAATACGGTCAGGCTGAATCGCCTTCACTTTGAGATAGAGAGCCCGACCATCTTAGTTGCCTCGGGACTCTATGGAGCGTCCTGAGAGGTACCAGGAAGAATCCGAAGCACACGGCTAACCAGATGGTTGAGCCCTCCCTGGAAGGATGAGTTACCGACTCACGCGGCGTCTCAAGACCCCACTCCACTCTGTGGCCATCAGGCCCACTGTGAGGACTACAAGCCCCATCGCGCACAACTGGGTTGCGAACGGAAGGGTGCCATGCAAAACCAGCCCGAGGCCCCAGGCCGCGTTCAGAACACCTAGAGTGATTAAGTGCGGCCATAGCACGAAGGATGCGCGGCAAGGGTCCACGGTTTTTGGAGTCATGATAAAAGGGAACTGGCGGTTGACCAATACATCGGCAACGGCCGCTAATTGATACGGCCATTTCGCGAATTGCAGTAGGCCGGCTCGCCAATGAATCCCCTGCTCCGATTTCTTATTCAAGTAGAACCGCTGTCGATATCGCTCCCAGACCCGCAACAGGACTACCATGAACCCGCCACTGGCCAGCGCTTCGGTGGTTGCCACCGCGGGAATGTTCCCGGATACCAGCATAAACGCCACAAGCATTATGGCAATAGGCAACACGATGCTCCTATGGACATAGTTTAATCCGTGCAAGGCGTTCAACAATGCGGAAGTCGGCGAGAGGTTCCGGACCACCGCTGACCCGATCCGTAACTTCACGTCGAGGACCGAGCGGGTCCACCGCCGTTGCTGATTGAGATACGCCGGCCAGTCCGCGGGAGCCAACCCTCGCGCCAGAGCCTTAGGAGCATAGACACCTTCCCACCCGCGATTCTGGTACAGGAGCGTCAGCAGCAGATCATCGGCATCGTGTGCCGCAAACCCGCCGCACTCGCGCAAGGCGCTGAGACGGTGTGTGTTGTGACACCCGATGATGAGCGGGAACCCTTTCCCATGACAAGCCATTTGCACGAGCGAGTAGAACTCATAGGTTTCTTCAGCCGCCCCTCTGGCAATAAAGCTCGCCTCTTGATTGCCATACACCTGCGGAGCCTGTACATATCCGACCCTCGCATCGTCGAAAAACCCAAGAACGTTGATAAGGTACGAGCGATCAGGCACATGATCGGGATCAAAGGCCGTCAAGATCTCGTATCGATCGAATCCGATCTCATGGAGCCAGGCATTATAGTTTCCGTACCTGGAGGCCTTTCGAAACATGCCGACCTCGGCCTGATAGCGCGGGAACGATTTGCGGCTGAACTGATGGGCGCCAAGTGCGGCACAGACCTGCTTGACCCGCTCGTCATCTCCTTCATCTAGGACCCACGTGTCGTGAGGATAGTCAAGGTTCACCAAGGCCTTCAGGGTCTGTTCCAGCAAATCCAATGGCTCAATCTCCGACACATACGTGGTCACGACCGCAACCTTCCAGCCCGGTCTCGGCAAAACAGCTCTTGGCCACTTCATGCTGGGAAGAATCAGCCATCGCCCGAGATTGTTGATGAGAAGCGCCGCAAGGAGCCCGGAGCAGACCGCCATAACAAAGGGATGCGCTCCCCACGCCTGGAGTTGGAACCAGAAAAAGAGAAACGCCGCGATTGCAGCCGCTCCCAGCACCGTCAACAGCCAGTAGATGAAACGGTCTCTCGGCTGGAGAACGTGATCGCTTACCACTCTGGTCGGAAGACTGCTCCCGGCAGACCGCTCCATCTCCTATCCGCCCCTCTTGTTTTCACCTAACGGACGGAGCCGTTCGGCATCAGTGCTCCGACAGGTCTGCCGCGCTCCTGTCCAAACCGAGAGGTCGCGATACGCGCCCGCAACAAGAGGGGCGCTTGCCTCAAGCACAAGTTGCTGCGCAGCAATGATCAGCGGGAACAGCGGAGGATACTGATTCGCCTGGATCTCACCGGGCTCGTTCAGCAGCCGGTATCCTTTCCCCTCAGCGAGCGACGTCCCAAGCACGTAGTACACGCCGCCATCCCAGCGCAAATCGATCGGGCCCTGAAAGCGAGGCAGCCCTAGCGCGACGACCAGCAATACGAGAATTGCATACAGAGTCCGTTCTTTGCTGGTCTCACTCCACAACATCTCCCACATAGCCGGCACACCCCGGTTCAAGCAGAACTCACATCGAGACTACTTCCGACGGGTATTCACAACACCATTGTAAATTCTCCCAACGGCCCACCCGATGAGCCCTCCAGTTACGGCGCCGTACACGAGTCCTACAACCGCCCCCGTCCAAGTCACAGAGTAGCCAATAAAAAAGTTGGAAAGGAGCTGGAGATGCTGCCCGACATCAGGACCACTCTTGATGACCAACCACACCGTCATCGTGAAGAGCCCCGCACCCCCGATCAGCCCGCAGACAAGTGCCAACGCGTCCGCCTTGATTCTGGCGATCGTTCGACTGACTTCGTCCTTTTGACTCACGCGCGGTTCCATAGTATTCCCCCGTCTTTCTCCGAATGAGTTACATCTTGTCGAGCAGGTGGCGACGGTCATCACGCTCTTCACGCCACCGCACGATCTTTGCGTAGAGCTTAAGGGTCCAGTTTCTGAGTCCGGCTGCAACGCACCCCACCGCAAACCCCAACAGCCCTGCTTCGCCCATACCGATTAACGCGCCCCACCAGGTGACTTCAAATCCGAACAGATAGTTCCCGAGCAACGACAATGTTGGACCAGGCGCAGGCCCGCCTCTGAGCAATAAGACAACCGAGGCCATGAATATCCCGAGACCACTCACTACGCCGACAGCAACCCCTAACGCGACTGGGTCTATCTTCGCGAACCCGGATTCGATGAGGACGTCTTCAGTTTCCTCAACCGCCGCATCGACCGAAACAGTGACTCGTGCCGGCACGAGCCGATCCCCGGCATTCTGCTGAGTCACTCGTTCTTCTTCGTGATATTCCTTCTCCGTATTGACCGACCAGACATCGCGCTTGTCTCCGAGGATATTCCCGGCCGCATACACACCGGTCAGCATGGAGTGGTCTTGATTGTTATAGCGATGCAATCCGTTTCGCCCGATGGTCTGGAGATTCGAGAAGGTCTCTAGATAGCGCCGGATGGTGGCGACACTGTCTTGATATGTCTGGTCGTAGACCGGATAGGCCTTCTCCATACGAACCACTGTCCCGTCTTTGACTTCCCGCGGATCGATGAGGCCGATTTTGGCACATTCTCGAATGCCCAGCTCAATGAGGCGCTCATCTGACCACGTCCACATATCATCCGTATCCCACAAGAAATATTCCAATCCCAGCGAGGTCCGTGAAGAGTCCGGCACCATATACGGGCTCCAGTTCTTGTAGTTCTGAATCCGCCCGAGTTTCACCTCCGGTGAATGAACATAGAGCCAGTTATCGGGGAAGACCGACTCGCGATCGATGACCAGCACCACCGTCAGATAGTCCCGGTAACGGAGGGCTTGTGCGGCCTTGAGCACGTCGTCCGGCGGTAAAGGATCCAGGGCCTGCACCAGTTCACGCAGCGGCATAGTCGACACGAAATGTCGGCCGTCATACTCCAGCGACTCACCGGCTGCGCCTCGCCCCTGAACGCAATCAACCAGCCCATGACGATGCCGGACACGCTCCACTTTCACGCCTTGGATTGTCTGAGAGCCCTGACTTTCGATCAAACCGCGGCACCGTTCCCACATTAACCCCGGACCAAAGCGGGGATAGTGAAATTGTTCGATCAGAGAGGTTAGTGTCGACCCGTCCATTCCCTGCTTGGCACCAAACAACGCATTTCGCACGGCTTGTTTCAGAGAGAGGTTCTTGATGCGTTGCGCCGCCCAGTCCGCTGAGATTTCGTGGCACGGAATCCCCCAGACCTTCTCCGTATAGGTCTTGAAGAAGATGCTGTAAAGCCGATGTCCGAATCGGTTGGAGACCCACTGCTCGAATGTTTTTTCATCCTGGATGTGGAAGAACTTGGCCTTGATGTAACTGAGGCCGATCAGAAACGATTCCAGCGGACCGAGACCGGCCAGCGCATTCAATGGCTTGAGGGGGTAGTCAAAAAAATGTTGATTGTAATAGATGCGCGAGATGCGCGGGCGAAGCAGAAACTCTTCTCCGAGAATTTCGTGCCACAATTCATTGATGAGAGGGACTTTAGAAAAGAATCGATGCCCGCCGATATCAAACCGATACCCGCGATAGTTGACGGTCTTTGAGATTCCCCCAACCTGATCGCTCGCCTCAAGCACGGTGGACGTCATACCACGCTTACCCAACTCGTAGGCGGTCGTGAGCCCTGCAGGTCCTGCCCCGATGATTATGGAAGACTCTCGGCTCATTCGCGTTTCTCCACTCGTGATCTTGACCGTCGTGCGTCCTGCGTGACCAGAGGATCAGGCCTCTTAAAATCCCCCTCACCCTTTGCAAAGTAGCACACCGTCCCCAGTACGAAAGCGATCCCGCTATACAGAAAATAAAACCAGTGCCACGGGATGGACTGTGCGGCGAATCGGAGACCTCGCTTCTCCAGAAAAAATTGGTAGAGCCGGACATTGAGAGTGAACAGTATCAGCCCCATGACAGCCGCCGCGACCAAGACATTAGGCTGCCAGGGGGCCAGCAATACCGCCCCAAGCAGGCCACATGCCAGCATGACGCTCACGCGCCCGGAGATGCCGATATTCAAATCGTTCACAAAGCCCCGATGCCGATGGATCAGCTGCGTCCATGGCACGGCCCGTTGAAAGAAGTCGGCCCGTAGCATTGATACAATTGTCCAACGTTTCCAATGTTTGACCTGAAGCGATTTACAGAGCCGAATCCTATGTCCGGCTCGTGTGAGACGGTAGCCCAATTCAATATCCTCGATGGAAGGCTTGAGATATGTTTCATCGAATCCGCCCATCGCGAGAAAGACCTCCCGCCGGATCGCTCCGCAGGCCCCCCAAAACGTTGATGCCTCCTCCCGACCATTCTGATGGACATAGTGATGGAGCAGATTGCGGTACTGAGACAGAAAATTCGATTCCCCCGGTTGATCGTCATATGACCCGATGATCGCCGCCACATCCGTATCCCGATCAAAGATGTCCCTTACCCGCTCGATCACATTCTCAGGGATGGTCACGTCCGCATCGACAAAGAACAGCAAGTCCGATATTGCCTTCGATGCGCCAAGATTCCTGGCGCGACCGGGCCCTCCCGGCTGGGAAAAGCGATACACGGTCACGCCGGCCGCCTCTGCATACTGCGAGGAACCGTCCGTATCCCCATCGCCGATCACGATGATTTCATCCGGCCTAGGATCCGCATGCCTGATCGATTCCAGGCTCGCGCGAAATCGTTTGCCCCCGTTGTACACAGGAACGATGACCGCAACGGTTAAAGGCAAAGAAGGTACTCTGGCATTCATGATCCTGGTGGTCCCTTAGGCTCAGTGCGCAGAGATAAACGCGCGGTGGCACACTGCGGGGTTTGCCCTCTCGCCGGTCAAGAGGTCCCGTTAAGAAATTAGTTTGAAGCGTAGAGGAAGAAGGCCCGGACAACAAGCCCATCTTTGGTACTGAAGGAACCGGCTCTCCAGGAGGGCCTTACTCCTCTGCACAGCCTGAGATGCCAGGATACAACTGTGCACGTAACATCCTCACGTCAATTCCCTCACGAAGCTTACTTGAGAGAACCTTCTTGAGCAACGCCTGCCTGATTGCCCATCAACGCAAGACACACCAATCCGATCCCGATCCAGACCAGCTCGCGGAAGCGCCGCAGCAGCGCGAAGGTAATGCCGGTGACATCGGAATAGCCGAAGGCTTGGAGCAACAGCAGATTGCCGCCGTCCTGCGCGCCGAGGCTGCCGGGAATGAAGAACGTTCCGCCTTTGATGAAGACGGAGAGGGCCCCGATAGAGATCGCCGACCACACATCGGCTGGCCCTCCGAGATAGTAGATGATGACGAACACTTCCAGCGCCTCAGCCAGCCACCCCAGGAAATACAGACCGGTCGATACATAGAACGCCGCCTGATGCCGAGTATAGAAATTCAGGATCGTCAGATCAAGCGCTCGCAGCTTATCTTCCCGCGCTTCGAGAAAACCAACCCGCACACCGAGCTTCCGCAGCGTTTCCAACACCCACGTAAAGAGACCGCGCCGTTGCACAAACACAAAGGCCATGGTTCCGAAGGCCAACAGCCCGATACTCAGCAACCCCGCCGCCACCACTTGCCCCGATGAACCCTGCGCACCCAATATCCAGAAACCCAGCGCGATCCCCAAGAGAATGAACAGCACCTGAGCAATGGTCATGGTCGTCTTGGCGATGACGACGGAGGCCAACCCTTCCACCATCGGCACGCCGGACTTCTGCAGCAGATAGGCTTTGAGCGGCTCGCCGCCGACATAAGCGGTCGGCGTAGTCATATTGACCACTTCGCCGGCGGTGCGAACGGCAAAGACCCGCAGGAAGGAGACCGATTGCCCGGCCGGGCCGAGCGTGACCTTCCATCCGTACGCCTCGATGGCATACATGACGAGGGAAGGGATGAGGATGACGCCCAAGGCCACCGGCCCGAGCCTGGTCGCCGCCTCATAGATATTCCCGGGACCGATATGCCAAACGATGAGACTGAGCGTGAGAAAGCCGACGAGGAGTAGCAGGAGTCTAAGCACGAGATCTTGCTGACGGACGAATCACCCACAGCATCAGCGCAGTGAACACCAGGGACCCGGCTGAGGCCATCCAGAGAAACCAATCCAGCTTGCCCAACAACGCCGCGATCAGAACGATCACGGAAAAATCACGGCTGGCGACATTCTTCAGCATGAACTCGGACCAGGCCGCATGGACCGGCGTCTTCCACCCGCTCGCCGCCTTGATCTTCTGGGCCCTGGTGACCAGCACGAAGGACGACGCATTCCCGAGCACGGCAGCCGCACCGAGCACGAGCGGAATCCATGCCTCAGCCTGTCCGGCCGTCTGTTGGTACGCCCCCACGGCAATCCCGGCAAAGATAGCCATATGCACGACATTGTCCATCGCGATATCAAGCCAGGCGCCGAACGCCGACTCAGTGAATGTGAGCCGGGCCACTTCTCCGTCGCAACAATCGATGACCGCCGCGAATTGAAACAGCAACGCCGCCACGATCGCCGCTTCATAGGTCCCGAGTCCAAACCCCACAGCAGCCAACAGCCCTAGGACTGTCGCCACCATCGTAATGGCGTTGGGGGAGGCCCCCAATGCCAGAAAGATCCGGGTGAACCAGCGGGATATCTTGCGATTGAAATAGCGATCGACGAATCCCTCGAACTCGCCCTTGAGTGAGGAGAACAGCTTCCGTTCGGCGGCTGGGACCTCGGCCTGCGTCCGCACATCCTGATACCACTGCGAGGGATGCCCGTCCGTTCGCAACACCCGTACCCGTCCATCGATCGCTGCCCGCTCAATCCATCGTCGGATCGGCATGGCTCCGGGAGGTGTGTGAGTATCCTGTGCCGCGGCCATGAGGCCGGCAGGCAAAACCAGCAAATCCGCCACAACCAGCGTCGCATCTTCGGCCCGGAACGATCCGAGGGCGAGAAGCCGCTCAGCCTGCACTTTGACCGAAACCCGTCGATCTCCGGCTGCCCGCTGCGCGACCGGCTGCGCCACCAGAATGGCCTGTCCCTCCTGCACCTCACGGCGCAGACTTTCGATCAGGCCACGCGAGAACATGCCTCGCACGCTCGCGACCAGGCAGAATCCAGGGACTTCCGCCGCCATCGCCTCCCAGGTGCGCGGATCATCGAGCGGGAACTCCCGGATCGGCATCCACCGCACAGGAATCGTCACGCGCGGCCCCCGGCCCAACGCCTGCTTGAGTTGATCTTCTTCCGGACCGGCAAGCACGATCAATTGCCGAATCCCGGCCCGTTGCAGCGTGAGCACGGCACGTTGAAACAGCCCGATCCCCACGACCTGCGTCAGAGGGCCGGCACTGCCCGGTGTGCGATCAGAGGATTCTCCGAAGACACTGACGGAGGGTAAGAGAATGGCGGTCGCCAGTCCCTGAACTTCCGCGCGATGCTGGATGAGACTTTCACTCATTGGATAACTCGGCGTTCGCTGCTCGTCACGTGCAGAACCGACGGACCGTCACGGACACATCACGTCCTAGAGCCTTGGCAGGATCTCGCGCTCAGCCTTCGTTACATCTTCGGGAAAATCAATCTCGGTCCACGGCAACCCGCCGATCTTTTCATGGCCGACCTTCACGTCGCGGAAGAAGTCGATCAGCGCGTCTTCATACTCCATCTGCCAGGCTTCCCGGTCGACAAATCTCCGGAGCGACGCGACAAGATGCGGCGAGTCGGCATGTCGCACTTTGAGAAACCCCACGCCTTCACCTGCATATTCATACCGGGGCGGCATGGTTTTCGTCAGCGCGATCACCCGCCCACCTTCGACCACGATCATACATTCTTCGCCGGTCTGCTTCACCGATTCATCCATCAGCAACGCATTCTCGTAAGGCGAACTCACCAACCGCTGTAAAATTTCCCGATGAAAGAGTACGTCCGCATCCATGACAATCGTGTCGTCGGTGAACGCGGTCCTGGCGATCCACAAAGACGAAATGCTGCCTCGATGGAACTGCTCGTTCACCAGGAAATTGACCCGCACACCGCAGGCATCGGATTCGACGGCGGCGCGAATCATCTCCTGTTTGTAGCCCACAACAATGTCGGCTTGACGGATCCCCACGCTCGCCAACAGCGTCAGATACCGGTGCAGCAGAGTCTGTCCCCCGATCTTGATGAGGCACTTCGGATGATGCTGCGTGACGGGCCAGAGCCGCTTGCCGACTCCCGCAGCCAGAATGATCGCCTTCATGCCGGCTTACAGGCCTGTTCGAATGCGTCGAGAAATCCCGTCAACTGCGCCTCGGTCAATGCACCCATATTGGCCACGCGGAAAATCTTGCTTTCCAATTGCCCCTGCCCCGCATAGATGACATAGCCCTGCGCCTTGAGGCGATCGTGTAACTGGTCATACGTCACACCGTCGGGAAGTGAGTAGGCGGTAATGGTGTTCGATTGGCGTTCGGGCGTCAGCATCGGCTTGATCCCCAGCTTCGCCATACGAGCGCGAATCAATGTCGACGCTTTCTTATAACGCTGAATCCGGTTGGCCACGCCCTCTTCCAACAATTCGCTCAGGGCTTCGTCGAAGCCGTAAAAGACCTGTACGGCCGGTGTGAACGGAATCGTGCCGCGGCCTTGATCGTCCACATAATGCGTGAGGTGAAGATACCACGACCGTTTCGGATACTGGCGCATCCGCTCAAGGAACCCCTTGCGCACCAGCACGAACGACACACCGGGAAATCCTTGGATACATTTGCCGGCCGTGCCCGCCACCATATAAATGTGCGACCCGGCGACATCGATCGTCTCTCCGCCCAGTCCGCTGACGGCATCGAGAATGAATGCGCGGTTCTGACTGTCGACCACATCGGCAATCTCTTTCACCGGATTGATCAAGCCGGTGGTGGTTTCATGATGGACCATGGCCACCGCATGCACTTCAGGATGTTGCCGGAGTGCAAGCCGGAGACGCTCGGGATCAGGCCTGGCGGTCCACTCGTACTTGAGCTCGGACACGCCCAATCGGTGCAAGCCCACCATCTGGGACAAGCGCTCGCCGTACACGCCGTTATTCAGTACCAGCACCCGCTTACCGTGAGGGATGGCCGACATCAGGGCGGATTCGACTGCGGCGGTGCCGGAGCCGGTGATGAGCACTGCGGCATAGTCGGCTTCCGCACCCGGCACAAAGGCTTTCAGCAACTTGCCTTGAATCCGGAGCAGCAGTTCGGTGAACTCCGATTCGCGATGGCAGATATCCGGCCGCAACAACGCCTGCCGCACACGCTCTGACACATTGACGGGGCCTGGATTGAGGAGGATCATGTTTCCCTTCGGCTTTCAGCTATCAGCGCTCAACGTCAGCGCTCGAACGAGCTGACCGCCGGCGGCTGACGGCTGAGTGCTATTGTATGGCCTGCATAAACCGCTTCGTGATGTCCGGCGGCTCATGGAGCACCCGCCCGGCATCTTCGGCGAACTCGTTGACCTTGATCAGTAACATGCTCGGCCCGTCCTTCTTCAGCATATCTTTGAACTCGTAGACGAGATCCTCGCGGTCGAGCACGCGCTCCACATTCACATACCCAGCGGCTTTGGCCACCTTTTCCAGCGGTACCACATTCGAAATAGTCGGCTGGTTGCCGGTGGTGCCATACACCTCGTTGTCGAACACCACGTGAATGAAATTCTTCGGCTTCAACGCGCCGACCGTCGCGAGGGTTCCCATCCCCATCAGCACATTGCCGTCGCCGTCAAAGGTGATGACCTGCTTGTTCGGCTTGGCCAGGGCCACACCCAATGCGATCGCCGGGGCATTTCCCATGGAACCGATCATGTAAAAATGGCTCGGGCGATCCGCAATCTTGTGCGCTTCGCGCGACGGGAAGCCGTTACAGATGATCACGGGCTGGTCGGTCAACAATTCCAGGAGCGCGGCCAACGCCTGCGCCCGGCTGATCAGGGTTCCTTCTTCAGGTCTCATGGATGCAACCCTTTCACGACACCCTTGGTAATGACCAGCGCAACGGGAATGCGTTGCTTCATAAAGGTCTCGGCCACCCACTTGAAATCTTCGACGGCGGTTTTCTCCGTCAGCGTCCGGTGCGGAATCTTCATGGTATCGAGGAATTGCGGCATGACTTCACCCATCACCAGATGCTCCGGAGCATCCTTGCCGCCTTGGCCCCGCCAGGACACAATCAGGATACAGGGCTGCCGGTAAATCATATTCAACGAGATGAGCGTATTGAGGGAGGTGCCGAGCCCGGAATTCTGCATTAATACAGCAGGAATCTTCCCCGCCATGTAGGCGCCTGCGGCCATTCCCACCGCTTCGTCTTCCCGCACGGCCGGCGTATAGAGCCGCCGCACCATCAATTCCGCAATAATGCCGCCCAGAATCGAGTCGGGG
>CXWL01000751.1_pt1 | contig 20364 bp, 11 predicted proteins | sample 590931 | NCBI WGS metagenome assembly CXWL01 (sample SAMEA3498368, study PRJEB10139) | groundwater metagenome | biome: water well; material: biofilm material | place: Germany | collected 2015-04-27 | reverse complement strand
TACGATGGCACTGCGCATTCTCGGCAATCGCGATGAAGCGGCTGAACTCCTCCAGGATGTCTATCTGGAAGTCTGGCGCAAGGTCTCCCGCTATGATGTCGGACGGGGAACTCCTGTGGCATGGCTGGTCACACTGACGCGCAGCCGGGCCATCGATCGACTCCGCGCCAGGGCCTCCCGAGGCTTGAATAAGTCGACAGAATCCCTGGATAGCTCGTCGGCCTCCCAGATCGCCGATCGAGGTCCCACCCCGTTTGAGGCACAAGCCGATCAGGAAATGAGAACCTTGGTGGGAGGCGCCCTGGCGGCGCTCCCGCAAGCCCAGCAACATGCACTGGAATTGGCCTACTACGAAGGGCTGTCCCACGCAGAAATCGCCGCCCGGCTGAATCAGCCGCTCGGAACGGTCAAGACCAGAATCAAGCTGGGCATGTCCAAGCTCCGGGAGTCGCTCCGGCGCTGTTGGGAACAGGGTGAACACGTATGACCCACGAAGAACTCGAAGAAGCCGTCCCGTTGTATGCCGCAGGTGCGCTCGAACGCTCCGAACGGCAGGCCCTTGAAGCCCACCTGCTCTCCGGTTGCGTCTCCTGCCACACCGCGCTCAAGGAGTTCCAGTCGGTGGCGGCCATTCTGCCGTTCGGATTGAACTCGACGCCGGCTCCGCGTGCGCTGAAAGCGAAAATCATGGCCGCGCGGATGCCGACCGCCATCGCCGAGGACGCTCAAGACAAAGTGGACTCGAAACCAAGTCTGGAACCAGGCGAATGGATGAACCATCTCTTTCCCCCGGAATCCGCAGCCGCCCCGCGATCCTTTGGATGGGCCTTAAGCTTCGCCGCCTTGGCCATTCTCTCCATCGGAGGCTATCTCGCCTGGACCTCCTACACGCAAAACGTCACCGGCACCGCCGTTGTCCATCAACTCCAAGCGGTGTCGGATGACCAGACGAAGAAAGTCGCCGCCCTGCAGCAGCAACTGGACGATCGGGAACGCGCGATCGTCCAAATGAAGGAAGAGTTGCAGCAACGCACGACCGACTCAACCGAGCTGAAGGATCAGCTCCTTCAACGCGAGGCGGAGCTCGAAGATTTGAAGTTCCAATTCGCGGCGCGCGGGGGAGTGCCGGCCACCCGCGAACCGGAAGATGAGCTCGCCGCCCTGCTCCGCGTTCCGACTGCGAAAGCCGTCTCACTCAATGGATCAGATATGGCGAAACAGGCGTCCGGCATGCTCGTCTACGATGCCAGGACCAAGAAGGCCTGGCTCTATGCGATGAATCTTCCGGAATGCCCCAACGGCACCACCTACCAACTCTGGGCGATCAATGACAAGCCGGTCAGCGTGGGAACCTTCCATATGGACAGCGGTGAAACCGCGCATCTTCTGGTCAGCCGGCTGCCGGAATTCTCCAAGGCCAAAAAGTTTGCCGTCAGTCTTGAGCCTTCAGGAGGTCGCCCCGCACCGACCGGTCCGATCTATCTGGCCAGCCAATCGTAAAGACGCCCGTCACACGACCCGACCGGCATCACCACCTGTGTCTTGAGCTTCGATGAACGACTGCGTAGATGGAAGCCTCGCCCCATGACCATCGACCCCGCACAGGACGAAACCTTCATGCGCATGGCGCTGGAGCAGGCGGCGCTGGCTCCTGCACTGGGAGAAGTGCCCATTGCCGCGCTGCTGGTCCATGATGGAGAGGTGCTGGCACTGGCCCACAATCTCCGTGAAACCAGGCAGGACCCGACGGCGCACGCGGAGATAGTGGTCATTCAAGAGGCGGCGGAAAAACTGGGAACCTGGCGGCTGATCGACTGCACGCTCTATGTCACCCTGGAGCCCTGTCCGATGTGCGCCGGCGCCATTGTCCAGTCACGCATCGCCAGAACCGTGTTCGGCGCCTGGGACCCTAAGGCCGGTGCCTGCGGTTCACTGATGGATATTCCGACGGACCCCAGGCTGAATCACCGGGTGGCCGTGACGGGAGGCCTGTGTGAAACTGAAAGCCAGGCCCTGCTGCGAGAGTTTTTTCGGCAACGACGCCGCGAAATACTCTGACACATTTGTTCCGGCTACCCGACGTCTCCTGCGATCAATCCGTTGTCCTTACACAGGGATTGCAGGGGTTAATGGTCCAATCAGCCCCGTGCGCCGCAACCGCACCAACCCATCCGGGTCCGCAATCCAGGGTCCTGACGATCCAGGGCAGTTGGGAACGTCCTCCAAGCCGTACCGGCACCCCGTCTCGCTCCGATCCGCTTGACCAGTCGATTTCACAGGCCTGCAGCGAGGCCAATCCCACCCCTTCGGCTTTCAGCACCGCTTCTTTCGCAACCCAGTAGTGAAAGAATTCCCTGCTGCGTAATTCGGGTGCAGTGGATCGCACATGCAGCTGCTCGCGGTCAGAGAAGAATCGCTCAGCCAGCTTGAGCACCTCCACGTCCTCTCGGATCATTTCCAGATCTACCCCAACCTCTCTGCCCTGCGCGACCACTACCATGGCGTTGCCGTGCGCATGGGAGAGATTGAAGGTCAGGGCCGCCTGTTCCGGCCGGAGACCTGCCAATGCCGGTTTTCCAGTGGAAGTCGAACTGAACTTGATGCGATCCGGGGCGAGGCCGAGATAGAGTCCCAGGATGGATCGTAACCCTCCGTGGGTCAGCACATACCGTTCGCGGTCCTGCCGTCGAAGAAATCTGGCAGCCCGTTCACGTTCCTGTTGATCGAGCCAGTCCAGACACCGGCTATACTCAGCCTCCTCACCGGTGAGGGTCAACGGCCAGAGATCGATCGTCGAGGCAGGAAGAGACCGGCAGCGCGCGACAGGCATTTTGAATAGCTCACGAATCGGGGCAAACTCCACTCTGACGCTCGACTGCATTCGGACCGATCGTAGGCTCATCGTGCTTCCAAAAGTCACATCCCATCCGTCAGATGTCAGGAGGATACAACTTTTCCGTTCTCCAGTTTGATGACCCGATCGCCGAGGTGGAAATACCGGTCATCATGCGTAATGACCACCACGCTCTTCCCTCTCGCACGAAGTTCCGGCAGTAACTTCATATAGAAGACGTCCTTGTACTGCGGATCCTGATCGGCCGCCCACTCATCGAACACATACACGGGCCGGTCCTCCAGATAGGCGGTCAACAGGGCCAGGCGTTTTCGCTGCCCTTGGGACAAATCGACCGTTGAGAATGTGCGCTCTTTCACCTCCACCTTGTGATCCAGCTGCAAGCTGGAGAGATACGCGGCCGCCGATGTCCGAATCCGCTCTTCCTCAATGCCTAAGAGTTTCTCAAATAAGTGGAAGTCAGAAAACACCACCGAGAAATGCTCGCGGTACCAGTCGCGATTGGCGTCCGAGACCGGGGTTCCGTTTAAGAACACCTCACCCGAGTGCGGAACATACAAGCCGGCAAGAAGCTTGACGAACGTCGATTTCCCGCTCCCATTCCCTCCGATCACAAACGACAATTCCCCGGGACACAGCTTCAGGCTGATCGGACCGAGTGAAAACGGGTCGTTCCCGCGACTGTCTGTCGCATATTGAAACATGACTGATTCCACTGTCAGGGATTCCAGTTGTCCTGCGGCCACCGGCGAAACGACGCTGCTGGGGCTCTCAGCGGAATTATCCAAAGACACACCCAGCCTGTGTATATTTTCAAATGCGACCTGCCCGCGTTCAACGGTCGGCAGGATGCCGATGATCCCCCAAATGGGCGACATCATATAGAGCAATACCACGACATACCCGATCAATGACTCTGTCGAAAGTGGAAACATCCGGGGAAAGACAAAAAGAATGACGCCGATCATGGAATAAAATGCGAAATGCGACCAGGCCTCGGCAATCGCATATTGTCTGGCGGCATCAATGCTGGTTCGCCGGTACAGATCGGCCGCTCCGTGGAGTTCCTGATCGATAAACTCTTTGCGCCGTTGCCTGTGAAGAGTCAACTCCTTGATCCCCTCTGTCAAAGACCGGAAATGCCTGAATAGCTGAGCCCTGGCCTCACGGGATGAGTAGATGGTGGAAAAAGCCCTGGTATGCAACCAGTGATACCCCCACGCGCCCAGCAGTGTGGCCGTCACGACAAGCAGAAAGGTGGGCCATGACAGCCAGAGCAGATAGACCCCGCACCCAAGGACAATGGCCACATTCATCGCCAATTGCGGCAAACATTGGATCGACCACGCCAGCATGCTCACGTCGTCAGTCAGTGTGACCAGGATGTTCGCATGACCGTATGCCTCGGTGCGTCGATACGGAGAGTGAAGGATTTTTCCGCAGAGCGTCAGTGAGAGATCGAGGGTCGTGTCTTGAGCAAAGCGTGTCAGGGTCAATTGCGAGATGATCTGGGTGGCGAGCTTCCCCGCCACGACAGCCACAAACCCCAGCGCCAGGAGACCTTCCTGATCATGTCGCTGTTGCAGGACTCGATTGATCAGCGCCAGCACGCCCGCGCTGCAGAGTCCTGACAACACACCCACGCAGACCATGGCGGCCATCACGGAACGTGAACGCTGAAACAGAAACGAGACGAACCCTGGAAGGCGGATGTTCATGCGGACTGATTGTTGCGAGCCGGCATTCGACCCTCTACGGCACGGTCCGGACTCTTCTGGAGGTAATTGTGCAAATGGCCGGCAAGTTCCTCAACAAACGGAGACACGAACAGACGACCGGAGTCCTCGGCCGGAATGTGCACGGTACAACTCGAGCTCGCACCTAATTCCTGCCATCGATGCCGCGTGTCCGGAATGACATCATCAACATGCCGGTTGGAAGCCACCACATTCACGACCCGGGCAGCAGTCGGCTGTACTCGATACCGGGCCACTGCAAGAAGAGTAGCCTCTGTCAATCGCTGCACTTGAAAATCCCTGTCCCGGATATGGTCAGTGATGGACTGCGAGAATAAAGACAGAACCACCTGAGTCTTGCGTGCAAGAGTTACCCACCACTCGCTCATCGGTAACCGCCAGATGCTTCGGATATCTTCAATAATCTTACCCATCACAATCATGGACATAAATACTTTCGCCACCAGACGATTCTTATATCTGCTGTAAGAGTCAGGGTGCCACGTATCCATCATGAAAAGAGTGACCTGGCAACCCAGCGCCGTCAGCTGCCTGGCCACTTCATATCCGATCAGCCCTCCGGTACAGACCCCCCCGATCAAGTACGGCCCGTCGGGATGCATGCGCCGCACTTCCTGCACATAGTGAGCGGCCATCTCCGGCACCGAGGTGAACGGCGCTTCCTTTCCATCAAGCCCTCTCGCCTGCAATCCGTAGAGCGGCTGTTCCGTCCCGAGAATACGTGCCAGCTTCGCAAAGACAAGCACGTTTCCCCCGACGCCCGGCACCATAAACAACGGCACTCCGGTTCCGCTTGGCTGGATCGCGACCAGAGACTGCCACGGAGGAATCCAACTCGCTTTGGTCAACACAGCGGCCAGCTCGGCGATCGTGGGGGCTTGAAACAGCGTGGCCAGGGGAAGTTGTTTCTCAAACACAAGTTCCAGCTGATAAAACAGCTGCGCCGCCTTGAGTGAATGGCCCCCGAGATCGAAAAAGTTGTCGTGAATCCCGATCTCCTGCATCCCGAGCACCTGCTGCCACAGCGCCGTCAGCTGGACCTCCATCCCGTTTCGAGGACCGACATACAGCTGACCGGCCGTATGGCTCGCCAGCTCCGGCTGAGGCAAAGCCCGCACATCAATTTTCTTGTTCGCCGTTAAGGGGAAGGCATCGAGGAACACAAAGAAGGACGGCACCATATACTCCGGCAAGACCGCCCGCAGGAAGGATCGAAGTTCCTCCGCACCGGCATCCTGTCCTTCCTGCAAAACCAGATACGCCGCCAACTGCTTCAGGCCATGCTGATCGTCGCGCGCCGTCACGACCGTTTGCTTGATTTTGGGGTGGCGGCTGAGGATGGCTTCGATTTCGCCAAGTTCGATACGGAATCCTCGGATCTTGACCTGATGATCGATCCGCCCTAGATGAACAATCCTCCCGTCGGTTCGGTAACGCCCGAGATCACCGGTCCGATAGAGCCTGGCGCCCGGATGAGGTGAGAATGGGTGAGGAGTAAATCTGTCCGCTGTGAGGTCCGGGCGGCCATGATACCCCCGCGCCACCCCATCCCCTCCGATATAGATTTCTCCGGCCACACCGACCGGAACCGGCTGTACATACGGATCCAGCACATACACATCCGTATTCGCGATAGGACGGCCAATGGTGATTTCAGGAGAATCCGGCCTGATTCGTTCGACGGTCGACCAGATCGTCGTTTCCGTCGGACCATACATGTTCCAGAGCGCCTTGGTTCTGTCACGCAGCGCGATCGCAAGATCCTGAGGGAGCGCTTCACCTCCACAGAGAGCGGTCAACGACGGANNAGGAGAGGCAGATAGAGTTCGAGCCCCGCAATGTCGAACGAGAGTGTCGTGACCGAGAGAATGGTGTCGCCCCGAGTACAGCCCGGCTGGCCCTTCATGGACCACAGAAAATTCATCAGTGAACGATGCTGGATTTCCACACCTTTCGGTTGCCCGGTCGATCCTGATGTATAGAGAAGATAGGCAAGATCATGACCGGAAGCAGAGGACGGAAGATTGTGCTCATCGTCTGCTGAGAAGACCTGCCCCTCGCGATCAAGGCACCAGACACGACATGACTGGCCACTGAACCGATCGGACAACGCCGTGGTCGTGATGACGAGCGGAGCCCCGGAGTCTTCCACCATAAACCGGACGCGATCGCGTGGATAATCGGGATCGAGCGGTACATAATATCCCCCGGCCTTCATCACCGCGAGTAGCACCGGAACCATGTCCACCGACCGCTCCAGACAGACGCCGACAGCCTCCCCTGGAGAGACGCCCATGGCCCGCAAGGCCCTTGCTAACTGGTTCGCCTTCCCGTTCAGCTCGCGATACGTGAGAACGCGCTTGTCCATCGAAACGGCAATGGCTTCAGGAATTTCTTCAGCCTGTATTTCAATGTGCTCCGGCAGACAGTCCGTATGTGGATACTCCGCCGCCGTCCGGTTCCACTCGTACAGGATGCGTGACCGCTCCGTCTCCCCCAGCATCTTCAGCTCGGACACTCGAGCCTGCGGGTTCGACATCGCACTCTCCATTAGCGCGAGATAATGTCCGGCAAAGCGATCGATGGTCTCGCGCACGAATAGGGCTGAATTGAAGGTGAAGTACGCCTTCTTCGCGACTTCCAATTCGATGGACAGACTCAAATCGAACTGGGCGGAACCAGGCTCAACCTCAAAGGGCTCCCACTCCAACCCATGAAGCTGAATATCTCCAATCGGAGCATTGGCCATGTTGAACAACACCTGGACCAGCGGCGCCATACTCGCATCACGTTCGACCTGGAGACTTTCCACCAGTTTGTCGAAAGGATAGTCCTGGTTGGCAAACGCGCCCAACGCGGCATTCTTCACACGCTCCAGAATACCTGCAAACGTAGGATTGCCGCCGACATCTATACGAAGCGCCAGAGTATTGACGAATGTTCCAATCAACTGCTCCATCAGCATATGTGTCCGGTTCGCAATCGGGCAGCCGACGGCCAAGTCCACCTGTCCCGTATAGCGGCTCAAGAACAGCTGGAAGCACGCTAACATCGTCATAAAGGGAGTCACGTGCTGGTCGGCGCTGAACTGTTTAAGTCGCTGGATCAGGGAGTCCGGAATATCTACCGCGCACAGCCCCCCCTCAAACGTTTGGACGGCCGGCCGCGGGAAGTCCGTGGGAAGGTGGAGGATGGGGAGCTGCGCCAGCGTGTTCGTCCAATACTGCTCTTGCGCGGCTAGGACCGCTTCCGTCATACACCGGCGCTGCCACACCGCGTAGTCCGCGTATTGGATGGGCAAGGTCATTTCAGGCAACGGTTGCCCCTGACATAGCGCATTATAGTATGCGGCAAAATCGCGCCCGAGAATTCCGAAGGACCATTGGTCCCCGACAATATGATGAAGGTTGAGGACAATCAGATGATCGTCTTGATCGAGAGTAATCAGCGAGATTCTCGCGAGCGGCCCTTTCTCAAGGTCAAACGGGCGAGCCCCTTCCTGTTCGGCAAGCCGTCGCGCTTCTCCCTCGCGTTGATCCGCCGGAATTCGGCGAAGATCGATTTCAACCAAGTGAGGAGACTCCCACGAAGCAATACGCTGCTCCAGCCCGGCCCCGGTCATCGCAAAGGTTGTTCGAAACGCTTCGTGGCGTTGAGAGAGCAGATTCACGACCTGCCGGACCACAGGAACACTCATCCCTCCCTTATGTCGTGAGACGAAGAGGAGATTGTAGGCGGTCGCCTCAGGCGCCAGTTGCTGAACAAACCACATGCGCTGCTGCGAGAACGACAGCGGCAGCGACCCGTCACGCGAGACCGGCACAATCGGCGGCAAGGGCGACGGAGCATTCCCGCGATGCTGTTCCACGCGAATCAACTCGGCGACACCGGCAATTGTCGGCGACTCGAACATTGAACGCAATGGAAGTTCCACGCGGAACACTTCGCGAATACGCGAGATGACCTGCGTGGCCAAGAGCGAATGGCCGCCCATGGCAAAGAAGTTTCGATGGATATCGATCGTCTGCTCTCCCAGCACATCCCGCCAAATCTCAAGAAGGCCCTGTTCAATCGGATCACGCGCCCGAATGGAAGCTGCTTCGCTCCGGTTATTGCCAAACGTATGTTGTTGAAGCGCCAGCCGATCAACTTTGCCGTTGGATAGATACGGAATGGCATCGACCACAAACACGGCGGCAGGAACCATGTAGGAAGGAAGTGTCCGCTTGAGAAGCTCATGGAGATAGGGACTGGTTGATCCCGGCGCCTGATCGGACATCACAAAGGCAATGAGACTTGGCCCTGTTGTCATATCCTCTCGCACAACCACGGCAGCGCCTCGGACACCCGGTAACCCGCTCAAGGCTGCTTCGATTTCCCCAAGCTCGATACGATATCCCCGCACTTTTACCTGGCTGTCCGCGCGCCCGACATATTCGATATTCCCGTCCTGGCGCATCAAACCGAGATCGCCCGTCTTGTAGAGGCGGGCTCCCGGCACAAATGGATTGGGGAGAAACTTGGCACTCGTCAGTTCCGGCAGGTGCAAATACCCTCGTGCCAAACTGGCCCCGCCGATCGCAATCTCTCCCATCACACCGACAGGAACCGGAGACAGCCCTTCATCAAGCAGATAGATGGCGGCGCCGGCGATGGGTTTTCCTATTGGAATGCGCCCTCCCACCTCAGTTCCAGTTGTCCGGTACACGGTCGACCACACCGTCGCTTCCGTCGGCCCATACTCGTTATACAGCGCCGCCTCCTGAAGCCGTTCATAGTGCCGCCGCACCAGCGAGACCGGAAGACTTTCTCCGGCAGACACCACCAGCCGGAGTGACCGGAGTGATGATGCTGCCACGTCACGCAGCATCGCCTCGTATAACGACGGCACGAGCACAATGTGGGATACCTGATGCCGGGAGATCAGCGCGCCGATTTGATGCGGATCTCGATAATTGTCTTCCGTCGGGATAACGAGAGTCCCTGCGTGAAGCAGCGTCCAGAAGATGCTCGTCACGGACCCGTCAAACGCAATCGGAAAGGTCAGGAGGCAACACTCGACCGGATCTTTGTAATACTGCAGTCGTGCCAGAAGGGAATGCAGGAGCGCCCCGTGCGTAATCTCCACGCCCTTGGGCCGACCCGTCGACCCGGAGGTGTAGATCACATAGACGGCATGGTCGAGCCCCTGTCGAGGCCACATCACATGTGCATCGTGGGGCTGAGCCTCTCCTGCCAATGACTCCAGCTCGATGACCGGTCCACCACCGTATGGGAGCGTGGCTCGCAGATGCCGTTGCGTCACCAGGAGCGCGACCCCGGCATCTTCGAGAATGAGTCTCTGCCGCTGCTCCGGCGCACTGGCATCCAAGGGCACATAGGCTGCGCCGGCTTTCAGAATGCCAAGAATCCCGATGAGACTTGAGATCGATCGATCGACACACAACCCGACCCGGACGTTTCTTCCTCCAGTGGCTTCATACACCGCCCTGGCAAGCTGGTCCACACGCACGACAAGCTCGCGATAGGACAGCGTGTCTTCCCCGCACACCACCGCCGTCCTCCCGGGAGCTTGCTTGAGACGAGCCTCGATCATCGGCAGAATCGACGTGGCCTGCTGCACATCGACGGTACTGCGGTTCCACTCAATCAGCATCTGCCGTCGTTCCTCCTGAGTCAGCAGCGGAAGATCCAGAAGACGCGAAGCGGGATTTTCTATCAGGCCTTTCAAGATGATTTCGATCTGGGCAAGCATCCGATCGACCGTTCCACCATCGAACAACGCCCGGTCATAGAGCATCACCAGCTCAAGTCCATCAACTCCATTGACAACCAACAGCGTGAGGTCAAGTTCGACAGCCACATCGTCAATCGGGACATGCCTGACCGACAGCCCGTCGAGACGCAACTCGCTGAGAGGATCGTCTTCCCACACAATCATGACATTGAACACATGGGGCGAGTCAGCGTCTCTTCGCCCCTTGATTGCACCGATCACCTGTTCGAAAGGAACATCTTGATGGTCATAGGCATCGCATACGGTCTGGCGAGCGCGACGGAGGAGCTGCTCTCCCGTATCGACATCGGAGAGATCCATGCGTAAGGCCACGGTATTGGCAAAATACCCCACCACATCCTGCCATTGTGACTGGCGACGATTCGCCACGACCGTCCCGATGACGATATCTGTCGTTCGGGTCGCACGTTGCAACCAGGCGCACAACGCGGAATAGACCACCATGAATTTGGTCGTGCCCTGCCGGCTGCAAAACGCTCCCAGCTCTGCCACCATCGATCCGGGAATAGCGCGGCTTCTCGATCCTCCCTGGAACAGCGGTACACGCGATCGCGGGCGGTCAGAGGGCAGATCAAGCAAGAATGGCATACGGTCCAACTGACGCTGCCAATACCCTAGCTGAGCGGCGTATCGTTCACTCTCCAACTGGTCTCTCTGCCATCGGCTGAATTCAAGGTACGATCTCTCCGAACGCACGGAAACCATCTCCCGACCTTTGACTCGCGACCTGTACTGTTCCGTGAGTTCCCGACAGAGCAACCGTAAGGACCATCCATCCGAGACGAGGCGATGAACGGTCAGGATGCACAGATGCTCCCCGTCACCGGTCTCAAGAAGAAGCACTCTGAGCAAGGGAGGGGCTCCCAAGTCAAATGGAACAAGTACTTCCTCCCGAATTCTTCGTCGGATTTCTGCGTCAAGATTCGACGGAGAGATATCGCGCAAGGAGGCCCACGTGACCCTTGCGACGACCTCAGTCGAAGTCGCTTGATAGGGAAGCTCGCCGACTGACGCAAACCCCATCCTCAATATGTCATGCCGTTGCACAAGCTCCTGGATGCCGGCCTTGAAGGCAGGAAGATCCAGACGTCCGGACAGCCTCATCCCAATGGAAATGTGATTTAACGCGCTGCCAGGCTGTACTTGCTCCAAGAACCATAATCGCTCTTGACTGCAGGAAAGCGGATACCGCCCCACTTCCCCGCTCTCTGCCTGCAGGCCTCTCTCATCGGATCCCGGCTCGCCGGCCTGGCCATGCAAGCTCCCTTCTGCTCCGGAAGAGACCGCTGAGAGAGACGTCAGAAGATACGCCGCGAGATCCCGCACCGTCCCCTGACCAAATAACTGGCCGAATGAAAGATCAACTCCGAACTCCTGCTCAAGTCGATTCTTGACCAGACTCGTACCGAGGGAGTCCAAACCGATATTGACCAGGGGCATTCCCGCCTCGATTCTGGAAACGGGGAGCCCTGACTGTTCTGCAAATACACGCGTCACATAATCTTCAAGCCCTCCACGGCTCTTCAGCAGGTCGTGGCCCTTTCGAGAGCTTTCAGCGCTTGGCCCCGAACCAGTCACGGCCTCTTCAGCGGCGAGCATCTGCAGGGAAAGCACAGCCAGCGACTGCTCCAGATAGGCCTTTCGACAGGCTTGCCGTTGCACTTTTCCGCTTGAAGTCTTTGGAATCGCCCCGTGACGTGCCAGCACGACCCCCCACACAGGGACTTCAAACCGTTCCGCCAAAGTGACGCGAACGGCCGTCGCCATCTCTTCGGCCCGAAGATTTTGTTGCCGATCGACTTCAAGCACAATGATCAGACGCTCGACCTCGTCCACTTCAACCGAGAAAGCCACGCACCCGCCATTCCGCGCCATGGGATGGCAGGCTTCAACGGCTACCTCCAAGTCTTGCGGATAGATGTTTCTCCCGTTCAAAATAATCAGATCTTTCAGACGACCCGTAATGACAATCTGTCCGTCGCTGAAAAACCCCAAATCTCCCGTGCGGAGGAAGCGGTCGGCCGGCCGACCGGAAATCTGAGCATTGAAGGCCTCGATGGTCGCCTCAGCCCTCCGCCAATACCCTAATGCCACGCTAGGGCTGGACACCCAGATCTCTCCGACTTGGCCGGCGGCACATTCCACACCGCTTCCTGGTTCGACGATGATGACCTGAGAACCCGGGAGCGGACGACCACACCCCACAAGCTCACATACACCCGCCGTATCCGGGCTTCGAGGTTCGACCCGATGTGACTCAAGCGCAGCCGAATCCACCGTGATCATATGCGGTGATTCAGAACGCGACGTACTGGACACGACCAGGGTGGCCTCAGCCAACCCATAGGCCGGCATGAATGCATTCGTCTTGAATCCGTGTGGAGCAAACACCTGGGTAAACGTATTGATCGTCCGGTGGTGAATGGGCTCGGCTCCACAACTGGCCACCGCCCAGCGCCCAAGATCGCCGGACCAGCCCGGTTGTTTCTGATAGGCCTTCACACAAGCGTCGTAGGCAAAGCTTGGAGCGCCGCTATGAGTGATGTCCCACCGATCAATGGCCTCAAGCCAGCGGAGTGGCCGCCGAAGAAATGTGAGTGGAGATAACAGGAACGCAGGAATGCCCGCATATAAAGGCGCAAGAATCCCGTGCACCAATCCATAGTCGTGAAAATACGGGAGCCAGCATAATGAGCGGCTCTCAGCATTGACCCCCGCTGTCTGCCGGATGGCTTCACATTGCGCCAGGACATTGCGGTGACTGATCATCACGCCACGTGGTGTCGCCGTTGAACCTGACGTATATTGCAAATAGGCCAGGTCCGAGATCGGCGAACGGTTTTCCAGGCTTGGCCACCCTTCGCCCGTCGGTTGATCAGTGGCCAGCCATAGGACCTGGCGATCCTTTGCCACAAGGGATTGCTCCGTACACAGAGCCTGGATGCCGGCCGTCGTCAGGACGAGTGCGGCTTGAGCATCATCCAGGATGGCCTGGAGACGCGAGAGGCTGTGCTTGCGTCTGATGGGATCCGGCGCAGGGGCCGGAACGGGAACGAGGCCGGCTTGGATACAAGCCCAGAAGGCCACCACCACTTCGAGTCCGGGGGGATACATCAGAAGAGCGCGAGTGCCCGGCTCGACACGCGCCCCCAGAACTTTTGCAAGAATGCTCACTTCGTCCGCGAGTTCAACCCACGTAAGCTGACGGTCTATCCCAGCCGTATCTTTGAGATAGGCATAGGCCAATCCGCCGCCGGTTTGCTCACAGCGGTAGGTAAATAACTCAGCGAGGGTGCGGACTGAAATAGGTACTGATTCGCTCATGCAGGCAAATGAAACACCAGGATACAATGAATCCAAACAACTAGATAATAGATAGATCTCCCATGCCGGCGCAGAAGGAATTTCTACCGCTACGGAAGAGAATAGTACGGACCACTACATTCCAGAAGTGATTTCTTGTTCTACGCACAAGACAGACAAACAAGACTTCACACAACGTCATGATTTAGTGGACTAATTCATCCTACTCGGAGATTCGCAAGGCCTGTGATTCTTTCTCCGATGAATTCGTAGCTAGATCGTCTCCGATGAGAGAAAACTCATTGAAATATCACGCCTCTCACTGTAAGCTCACCCCCCACAGCTTGATCGGTCAGGGGCGCGCATCTTACGGTGCCTCCCAATTCAGCAAGTTGCCAGGAGAGGTGCCAGAGTGGCCGAATGGACTCGCCTCGAAAGCGGGCGTCCTCGCAAGGGGACCGTGGGTTCAAATCCCACCCTCTCCGCCAAACAGAGCTTGCTCGACCCGGAGCCCTTCTCATTATCTTGGCAACGGGATAAATTCCTCCGCTGAAATCCCGCTTCCCCGTCGTGTGACCCGTCCACTCGTTATCGCCGTATCGAACGGGCGCGGATGGATAACCGCCTCTTGTGTTTCTTAATTCCTTATCTGCCCCTTCGCCTTCTCCCCTAAGACCCGCCGTAATTCGACCATCGCCAGCGTGTCGCGCTTGCAGTAGGCCAGCAGTGCTTCCTGGATCTTTGCCCGCTCGATCCAGTCGGTTTCGACGAAGACCATCTTGTAGTATTCTGACGCGGCCTGTCCGCCCTCTCTGATGTTGAGATCGTCATACCGCAACGATGGAACCAGTGCCGGCAATACTTCTTTGAGGGAATAGGACCCGCCAAACTCGGGATGATAGTAGTGTTCTTTGACGATCGGGTGCAGATCCCAGATCCGCTTTACCAGTGCTTTCAAGGCTGTTCTGAGTTCAGGCAGAAACTCCGCTAGTTGTTCGATCACAGATTTCTCATACGGAGAGTAGACGCAGATACTTCCCTTGCTTCCCAGGGAATCCAGGAGGGACTCGGCCAATGCCTTGCGAGGATCAGTCCCTTCTGTGTGCAGGAACTCGTGATGCACAAGCTCGCCGGAATCGTGCTCGATGTGATTCGACCATTGCACGGGAAGCGCCTGGTAAGGGCGAGTCCCGGCAAAGCGCGGCACGGCCAGCATGACTGTTTCAAAATCCAGATGATGAACGGGAAGCCGCACGGTCTTGAGTGCGGCTTCCAGCTTTTCGGACACCCATTCCACATTGTCTTTTACCTTGCGCTGGACCGTCGAGAGCTTCGTGCCTTCAGGAATCTCATCAATGGTCACGACACCCTGCCCGGCCAATTGCTCGGCGATCTGCTTGGCACCGGGCAAATGAAAGATCCACCGCGCAGGTTTCCGACTCGTGCAGTGCGCCCAGAAGGGACATTCGTAGGGCGTGAAACAATGCCGATCCGGATCAATCTCGGGTGCGGCCGGCGAACGCAACATCGCCTTCATCCCGGCGATCCGGTCCGGCACAGCCGCCTGCCGTTCCTGCACGATTGAGGACAGGTCCTCGATGGCGAACAGCTCGTTCAGATCAACCTCGCCGCCAGCATAGGTATAGGCGGTATTGATACGCATGAGATGACAACTGACGACGTTCAGGCCCGCCCCCACGAGCACGTGGCGCTGCAGCGCCAGATCGTCCAGGTGCACATCCTTCACTTTGGTGGACGACTTCACCTCGATCAGCCGCCACGCCGCCGGGGCTTCGTCTTCTGTTCGTACCCGCTCCAGAATATCCACACGAACGAGCACACCATCGGCCATGAGCGCCGCTTCATAAATCGCCGGTACGGACTTGTCGGCCATCAGCGCCGCAGTTTGGGCAAGGGCCGCCTCAGTCTGTCGATAACCGGCCGTCACCAGACAGCCGCCATGGAAACGGCGCCGCGCCAGCTCACCGACGTCCGTCCCCATGTCCAGAATCGCCTGGGTCCCCGCATCAGGCGGCGTCGCAAGATAAGGCTGGTAGATATCCAGATACAGGCGCTTATGACACTGGAGACCGGAGATATATTTGGACTTCGATAAACGAGGCGTTTTCTGAATCTCGCCTTTCGGAAGATCTGTTATTTTTTCCACCATAGCCTGACCCTAACGAACGATGCCGTATTTGTCTAGCCGGGCATCGCCTCAGTTCTGTTAGGATAGGCGCCCATGGCTTCTCGCGTCGCAGACATCCGAAAATCCGTGCTTACCCTGGCCCTGCCGGTCACTGTCAGCAGCCTCCTTCAACGAGCCGAAGGCATCGTCGCGGTCTTTTTGGTCGGGGGACTCGGCGTCATTCCCATTGCCGCCGTCGGCCTGGGACAACTCCTGGCGTTCATCGCCACGACATTGGTCTCAGGTCTCTCGGTAGGATCAAATGTGATCATCGCCCAGCTCTGGGGAGCCAAACGACATCAGGATGCCGGAGAAGCCGCTCGTCATTTTCTCGGACTTTCCATTGCAGTCTCGCTGATGCTGGCGGCGCTGGGCATGACGCTGAATCGCTTTGCGATGGACCTGCTGGGGGCTGAACCCGGCGTTATCGAGCTCGCGATTCCCTACTCGACGATCATTTTTCTGGCAATCCCCTTCACCGTGCTGCTTCAGGTCTTGTCCTCGATCCTGCAGGGCACCGGCGACACTCGCACGCCGATGTACGCCATGATCCTGGTGAACCTGCTGCACATCGGAATTGCCTACCCGCTCGTCTATGGGTACTGGGGCCTGCCCGCACTGGGTGTCAAAGGAGCGGCAATTGCCGTGGGGATCGCCGAAGCCATCGGCGTGGCCTTTCTCTGGTGGCGCAGCCGTCCCGTATTGCAATCGTCCGTACACATCCGGCTGGATCTCATTCGAACCATGTGGCATGTCGGTGCGCCGGTCTCAGGCGAGCGGATCGTGCAGCAGGCGGGCATCCTCATCTATACGAAACTCGTGCTCCTCTATGGCACCGTGTCCTATGCGGCCCATCAGGTGGGCCTCTCCATCGAGTCGCTGTCGTTTTTGCCCGGCTATGGCTTCGCCATCGCCGCCGCCACCATGGTCGGTCAGAGCATCGGCGCCGGCAAATACACCAGGGCAAAGCTGGAGAACTGGGAAGCCAACCGCCTCGCGATCGTCATCATGGCCAGCATGGGCGTCGTATTTTTCTTCTTCCCCTATCTGCTCCTGCGCGCCTTTACTACCGACGAAGCCCTCATCGAACTCGGCACGGTGTTTCTCAAGATTGTCGCCGTCCTGCAGATCCCGCTCGCGCTCACGATGGTGATCGCGGGATCGCTGCGCGGAGCAGGAGATACCCGGTTCATCATGGGCGCAACGATGGTGGGCATGTGGGGCGTGCGCGTGCCGATGGCGCTGATCGTCGCCCTCTGGCTCCACCTCTCGGTGTTCTATGTCTGGATGGCGATGATCGCGGACTGGACCGTGAGAATGGCGTTGCTACTCTGGCGCTACCGATCGGAACGGTGGAAAGCGATTCGTGTCATCAAAACAGCGAGCACGGCTTAAGCTGAACTACCGTCAGACTCCCCGACCTAGCAATTCGTTCTTTCTTCAGCCGGCGGTCTCGTGTCTTTCCCGTTTCCCACACGCACTTCGATCCGCCCCACGCCTTTCACATTGGCGCAGAGATCGCCGAGTCCCGGCGTAATCAGGCGATAGGGCCCGCCCTTTCCATCAGGCAGCGGCTCGCCGTTGAGTTCATAGAGCAGGAGACCAAATTCTCTCGCCTGCTGCAGCGTGAGCGTGGCGGCATACTTTCCGTCGAGCGAATGAAAGGTGACATGATCGGCTTCGATCGCCAGTGCCGGCACATCAAGCAGGCCCTTCACCTTGATCGCCCGCCCCTGCATTCCCGGCATGACGGTGCTGACGTCCTCGACATGATGCTCCGCCGGAAGCTGTCGGAGCGCCGCACTATTCAGTGACACCGGCTGCACCACCGCCCCGTCGATTCGTACGACCCCTGAACCTTTCTTTTCCTGCTCGGTGATTGTCTTAATCATCGCCGTCATCACCTCATTCACCGGAGTCGGAATGCCCAACTCCCGTCCTTTCTGAACAATGTACCCGTTCAAGTACGCAATCTCCGTCTGCCGGCCCGCCTTCCAATCGTCATACATGGACGTGTGAATATCCCGGATCTCCTGCGTCGCTTTCACGACCCGCTCCGCCATATCCGCCGGCAACGGCACCTTGACCGCCGCCGATACCGCTGCAACTTCATCGACAATCTGATGGATCACCCGCATCATTTCCGGATGATCCAACGCCTTGGCCACCTTGTCGTCGATCAACACCGTGATCGGGTTGAAGACACAGTTCCAGCACATCTTCTCCCACTTGCTCCGGCGGATATCTTTCGAGAGATGACAGGGAATACCGGCAGCCGTGAATAGATCCTTGATCTTGAGTACGCGATCGCTCTCATGCCCCATCAATTCGCCGATCGCCACGGCTCCCTTTTTATAGTGGTCGATCACCCCGGGCGCGGCAATTTTCGAATAGATGAACGCCACGCCGCCGACGACGCAGTCACGTGTGGTGCGAGCAATGATCCGATCTTCGGTATCGATGCCGTTCTGCAAGGTGAGAATGACGGTCTTATCCGTGAGCATCGGTTCGATCTGCGTCATGACCTCGTCGAGGTCGAAGGCCTTCACCCCCAAAATAATCAGATCCGGCTTCGGCAGGTCCCGAACATCCGATGCCGCTTGCGGGTGAACGGTGAACGTCCCGCTCGCACTGCGAATCGTCAACCCGTTCTGCTTCACCGCCGCTAGCGTCTTCGGCCTGAGTAGAAACGACACGTTGGGATTGTTCTTGGCCAGATGAGCGCCGAAAAACCCGCCCACCGACCCGGCCCCGACCATCAGAATGTTCTTCATGGCAACTCCCTCATATTGAAGATCAGTACTATAGCAAGACGTGAGAGTGGGATAAAATAGGAACTCATGAGTCTCTTAGAAGCCCGCTCTCGTATCGCATCCGCGCAAACTGTCACCATCCTGACCGGCGCCGGAATCTCCTCCGACAGCGGCGTGCCGACATTTCGCGGGACCGACGGGTTATGGCGCAATTTTCGAGCGGAAGAACTGGCGACACCGGAGGCATTTAAGCGGGACCCGCGCTTGGTCTGGGAATGGTACAGCTGGCGGCGGGAATTGATCGCCACGAAACAACCCAACGACGCCCATCGCGCCATTGCATCATTGGAATCGCGCGTCAACGATTTCTGGCTCATCACGCAAAACGTGGACGGACTGCACCGCGCGGCCGGATCGACCAAGCTGTCGGAGATTCACGGTAACATCTGGATGGTGCGCTGCACGACATGCAACGCCGTCACGAAAAACCACCAGGTTCCGCTGCCGCTGCTGCCCCATTGCGGACAGTGCGGAGGGCTGTTGCGTCCCCATATCGTCTGGTTCGGTGAATCCTTACAGAAGGAGGATCTTGCCCGCTGCGCAAATCAGTTGCAGGCCTGTGACGTACTGCTCGTGATCGGCACCTCCGGTGTGGTGTATCCGGCAGCGGGGTTTGCCGCGATCGCGAAAGAGGCCGGTGCCTATGTGATTGAAGTGAATCTCGATCCGACGCCGCAATCAGATCTCGTAGACATCGCACTGCGCGGGCGCGCGAAGGACGTCGTACCGCTTTTATTACAGACGGACAAGTAAGGACTGCAGTTGGTCAAGTGACCGAATGCGATGAATCCCCGGCGCGGTCTCACCCTCCGACCGATCGATCAGCACGCTCGTGAGCCCGGCCTTCGCCGCGCCTTCCACATCTTCCTTCAGGCTATCCCCGACATGCACTGCATCTTCAGGATCGACAGCATGTTTTTCTAATGCGAGATGGAATATTTTCGGAGCAGGCTTCGCCGCCTGAGATAAACTGGAAATCGTGATGGTGTCGAAAAACTGCTCGATGCCCAACCCCCGCAACACAGGAAACAGTCGGGAATCGAAGTTTGAGATAATCCCCAGTTCCAATCCCTGTGCCTTGAGCTGACGCAGCACCGCTTCTGTCTCCGGGTAAAGCTTCCAGGTTTTCGGATCTTCGAACACCTGAAAGACTTCCTCGAAGAATTCGTCGAACCCTTCGAACATTCCCACGCGATAAAACACATTGTGGACGATATCAAACCACCACAGCCGCTCGCTTTGCTTGAGAGCTGCCGGCTCTGTCGGTGCAAATACCGGAGGCGACGCATCCTTGAAAGCCCGGCTGAAGGCCTGCGTAATAGACACAAGCGATGTCGGTGTCTGCCGAAACCCGTGACGCACGGCATACTGCAAATAGATCTCTGCGACCGATCCATTGATATGAAACAACGTCTGAGCTGCATCGAAAAAAATGACTTGGTACGATCCCATCACAACCGTCTCCCCCCAGTACCCTCACGCCTCAGAAAACGTGCCGGATTGTAAGGTGCTGATAACGCAGAGTCAAAACGAGACACTATCTCCGGTTTTCTTGACAAAGAATACCCCCCCTGCTAGCTTCGTAATAATTCAATACAATTGGAGAGTTAGGTGCCCTCTTCTATTTTCATCGTCGATAGCAGTCCGGCCGT
>CXWL01110259.1_pt1 | contig 20370 bp, 22 predicted proteins | sample 590931 | NCBI WGS metagenome assembly CXWL01 (sample SAMEA3498368, study PRJEB10139) | groundwater metagenome | biome: water well; material: biofilm material | place: Germany | collected 2015-04-27 | reverse complement strand
GCCAGGTAGTTGCGCCGTATCACGGAGGGCCGGAAGAAATCGTTCAGGGATTTTATGCGGTGGGCGAATGCGCTTGCGTGTCGGTGCATGGCGCGAACCGGCTGGGCTGCAATTCGCTGCTCGACTTGGTTGTATTCGGGCGCGAGGCGGCGCGGCAGATCATCGAAGACCTGGAGCATAACCCCCATCCGAAACTCTTTCCGCGCGGTGCGGCAGACCGATCCCTGGCGCGGTTGGCGCGGCTGGAAACGCAAAAGGATGGCGAAAGCGTAGCCGAGGTCGGCGCCGAAATGCGCCGCGTGATGCAGGCGCATTGCGGCGTATTCCGTTTTCCCGATCTGCTCGCAGAAGGCGTGGAGAAAATCCGCGAAGTGGTGGAGCGCGCCAAGAACACCGTAATCGGCGATCAGAGCAAGGTGTTCAATACCGCGCGCGTGGAAGCGCTGGAACTCGATAATCTCATCGAAGTCGCGCAGGCCACAATGATTTCCGCCGCCGCGCGCCAGGAAAGCCGTGGCGCCCATGCGCGCGACGACTACCCGCAACGCGATGATGATAACTGGCTGAAGCATTCTCTGTATTTCAGCGAAGGGCAGCACCTGGATTATAAACCGGTGCGGCTGAAGCCACTCACGGTGGAATCGTTTCCGCTCAAGGCGCGGGTTTATTAAATCCCCACCCACCTCTTCACGGCCTGCCGACCAAACAAATTTTGATTAGCTTTGGCTCTGCAATCCGTGTGGTGGCGGTATTCCAGACAACAATACCCCTGAAGCAAAAACCCAATGCTTTGTCGAGCACATGCAAGGTGTAACACCCCCTGATATATCTTTCAAAGCGCTGTGTTTGGAATGAACAAACTTGTTACTTGCGACATTTTCTGCAACATCATCGACAACTACGGCGACATTGGGGTGTGCTGGCGGCTGGCGCGGCAACTGGCGCACGAGCATGGCGTAGCGGTACGGCTGTGGGTGGACGATTTGGGCAGCCTTGCCAAGCTGTGCCCGGAAGTGGACGCACAGCTTGCACGACAGCATTGCCGTGGCGTTGAGGTCAGGCATTGGATCACGTTGTTCCCTGAGGTGATACCCGCCGATCTGGTGATCGAGGCCTTCGCTTGCGAATTGCCGGAGNNTTCCCCGGATTCACCCAACAAACCGGCGGGCTGTTGCTGGAGCGCGATTTGCTCGCACGGCACGATGCGTTTCAAAACGATGCCGCGCTGCAACGCAGTTTTTGGCAGTCCATCGGCATGACCATACCAGATACGGCAACGCTCAAGGTATCGTTGTTCGGTTATGAAAATCCCGCGCTGAAAAATTTGTTCGATTCCTGGGCGAATGGTAATCAAACTGTGCTGTGCCTTGTGCCGGAAGGCCGCATCTTGCCGCAGACCGGGCAATATTTCGGCGATGCCGCGCCGCGCGCAGGCAAAAATTATTCATGCGGCAATCTGCAAGTGCGCGTGCTGCCTTTCGTGGAGCAGGAGCGTTACGACGAGCTGCTATGGGCGTGCGACTGCAACTTTGTGCGCGGCGAGGATTCCTGCGTGCGTGCGCAGTGGGCGTGCAAGCCTTTTGTCTGGCACATCTACCCGCAGCATGACGGTGTGCACTTGCAAAAGCTGCGTGCCTTTATGGCGTTGTATTGTGCGGAATTGCCGCCGGATGCGGCTCGTGCATTACATGCGCTGTGGGAAGCTTGGAATCATTCGGCAGGCTCAGGACAGACACATTCGACGAACTCAGGGCAGGTGTGGAACGATTTCTGGATACATGAGTCCATCCTGCGGCAACATGCCCATGATTGGGCGCAGGATCTTTCCGGTAATAGCCTCGCATTGAATCTGCTGGATTTTTTCCACAGTATTGATAAAATGTGCGGCTTCAAAATTTAGTTAGGCAGGTGAAACATGAAGATTGCTCAAGAACTCCGCGCCGGCAACGTGGTGATGGTGAACGACCAGCCGCTGGTGGTGCAGAAAGCTGAATACAGCCGTTCCGGTCGCAGCGGCTCGGTGGTCAAGATGAAATTCAAGAACTTGTTGACCGATGCGCCCAGCGAGGCCATTTACCGTGCCGACGACAAATTCGACCAGGTCATCCTGGACCGCAAGGAATGCAGCTATTCCTACTTTGCGGATCCGATGTACGTGTTTATGGATGGCGACTACAATCAGTACGAGGTGGAAAAGGACAACCTGGGCGATGCGCTCAATTACATCGAAGATGGCATGGCCTGCGAAGTGGTGTTCTACAATGAAAAGGCGATTTCTGTCGAATTGCCCAATTCGGTTACGCGCGAAATTGTTTACACCGAACCCGCCGTGCGCGGCGACACTTCCGGCAAGGTGATGAAGCCGGCCAAGATCAATACGGGGTTTGAGTTGCCTGTCGCGGCATTTTGCGAAATCGGCGACAAGATCGAGATTGACACTCGCACCAATGAATTCAAGAAGCGCGTAGCGGCTTGATGGGTTTTCGTCTCCAGCAAAAAAGGCAGCTTCGGCTGCCTTTTTTGCTGGGCGGGATTACTCGACCTTTGCTTTGGCGCGCAGTTCGGCAATCATGTTTTGTACGGCTTGCTGTTGCATGCGCTGCGCGAGTTGCGGCTTGAGTTCCTCGAAGGGCGGCAGCTTGAGATCGCGCACGTCTTCCAGCTTGATGACGTGCCAGCCGAACTGCGATTGCACCGGCGTCTTGGTGTATTCACCTTTTTTCAGGCTGGTCAGGGCGCTGGCAAAAGATGGGACAAAAGAGCTGGGTGCTGCCCATCCCAATGAACCGCCTTGCCCCGCAGAACCAGTATCCTTGGATTTTTCGGCAAGCTTCTCGAATTTTGCTTTTTTGCCGAGCTGGGCAATGATGGCTTTGGCCTCATTTTCAGTTTCAACCAGGATGTGACGTGCATTGTATTCCTTGCTTCCGAGGTTGTTCTTCAGGCTTTCATACGCCTCCGTAATTTCCTTTTCAGCGACAGGGTGAGTCTTCACATAGTCTTGCACAAATGCGCCAACCAGCACCTGCTGCCTGGATAATTCTAGCAGTTGCACGGTTTCGGGTTGTTTGTCCAGATTCTGCTTGACCGCTTCCTGTGAAATCAATTCGATGTTGATCAGGTCTTCGCGAATGGCCTTGCGCAATTCCGGGGTGTCCGGCTGTCCTTGTGCAGCTACGGCTTTGACGCGCAGATCCACGCGCTGCTGGGGAATGGTGATGGTTACCGTTGCAGCGGGTTTGTCTTCGGCATATACCGGGTTTACAGCAATGACGCCCAGGATGGTGAGAGCGGCAAGTTTGGAAATTCTTTGCATAGTGTCCTCGTAAAAAATTAAAAATTACAGTTCTTCTGGCGTGCAGGCTGTTATGTGCAACGCATGTATCTCGTGTTTCATCATCTCCCCGAGCGCGGAATATACCATACGGTGCCTGGCCACGGTAGGCTTGCCNNGGGTTCATGCCGGAAAAACTTTCCTGAAGGGTTTGACCGAAACCTGCGCATACACCCCCGTAGCTACATACGGGTCAGCTTGCGCCCATGCTTCGGCGTTTTGCAGTGAGGCAAATTCCGCCACGATCAGGCTGCCGGAAAATCCCGAAGCAGCAGGGTCGCTTGCATCCACGGCGGGGAAGGGGCCGGCCAGAATCAGGCGGCCTTCCTCCTGCAAGGCTTGCAGCCGCGCCACATGGGCGGGGCGCGCTGCCATGCGTATGGCTTGGCTGTTTGCCACGTCCTGGCCGATGATGGCGTATAACATCAAAAGCCCCTTACGATTGCTTCCTCTCCCGCAAGCGGGAGAGGATTGAGGAGAGGGTAAGCATCAGTTATTTTCCTTTTCCTCGTCCACATATTTCGACAGCATCAGGGCTTGCAGCACCACGAACACCAGCATCATGCCGGTTGCGCCAAACAGCTTGAAGTTGACCCAGGTATCGGTGGAATAATTGAACGCGACATACAGGTTGACCACGCCGAGAACAGAGAAGAACAAACTCCAGCTCAAGTTGACACGGTTCCATACCCTGACCGGGAGCGTGAGTTTTTCCTGCATCAGCGTGCGCATGAGATTCTTCTTGAACAGCAGATTGGAAAACAGCAGCGCGGCAGCGAACACCCAATACAGGATGGTGGGTTTCCATTTGATGAAGGTTTCATCGTGCAGCAACAGCGTCGCGCCGCCGAATACAACAATGATGCAGAAACTTACCCACAGCATGGTGTCCACTTTGCCGCGCCGCCACTTGGACCATGCGACTTGCGCGATAGTGGCGGCTATCGCGGTGGCGGTGGCGACGTAGATACCAAATAACTTGAAAGCAGCAAAGAACAGGATGATGGGAAAAAGATCGAATAGCAGTTTCATGGTTTAGTGTCTGTCCAATGCAAGTGCAGCAGAGTTGATGCAAAAGCGCAGATTGGTGGGCGGAGGGCCGCCCTCAAAAAAATGGCCTAGATGGGCATCGGAATTTTCGATGTATGCGGTCATGCGGTGACTACAGAACCTCGCCTGCATAATCTGCCAGGCGCGAGCGCTCGCCGCGCATCAGCGTGACATGCCCGCTGTGTTCCCAGCCCTTGAAACGGTCCACCACGTAAGTCAGGCCGGAGCTGCCTTCAGTGAGATAGGGCGTATCTATCTGTGCGATGTTGCCCAGGCACACTACCTTGGTGCCGGGACCGGCGCGTGTGATCAGCGTTTTCATTTGTTTGGGGGTGAGGTTTTGCGCCTCGTCTATGATCAGGTACTTGTTGATGAAGGTGCGGCCGCGCATGAAATTGAGCGACTTCACCTTGATGCGGCTGCGGATCAGGTCGCGCGTCGCGGCGCGCCCCCATTCGCCGCCCTCATCATCGGACTTGTTGAGNNGCCAGTGTCAGCAGCGTCTTGCCGGTACCCGCCTGGCCGAGCAGGGTGACGAAATCAATTTCAGGGTTCATCAACAGGTTGAGCACAAAATTCTGCTCGCGGTTGCGCGCCGTGATGCCCCAGATGGCATTCTTGTGGTGAGTGTAATCGGTCAGCGTGCGTAACGTGGCAGCGTTGCCTTCCTGGGTGGTCACTACAGCATAAAACGGGTTGCCGCCGTTTTCCTGATACACGAACTGGTTCACCAGCAAATCGCGGCACAGCGGCCCATTGATGTTGTAAAAAGTATGGCCGTCCTGCAAACCTGACTTCATGTCCTTGCCATTCTTATCCCAGAAGTCCTGCGGCAATGCCAGCACGCCGGTGTAAAGCAGGTCAGTGTCTTCCAGCACCTTGTCGTTGAAATAATCCTGCGCGGACAGGCCCAGCGCGCGCGCCTTGATGCGCATGTTGATGTCCTTGCTGACCAGGATCACCGCGCGTTTGGGCTGCTGTTTTTGCAGGAAAATAACCACGCCGAGGATGGCATTGTCGGCCTTGCCATGCTCCAGCGTGGGCGGCAGCTCGTGCTGGATGAACTCGGTTTGCAGGAATAGGCGCCCGGTGGCGGCTGCGCTGCTTTGCGCTTGCAGCGGGATACCTTGCCCGATGTCATGCACGGACTCGCTGACGATCGCATCGAGGAAGCGGCTGGCCTGGCGCGCATTGCGCGCGACTTCTGACATACCCTTCTTGCCGTTGTCCAGTTCTTCCAGCACGAACATGGGCAGGTAAACGTCATGTTCCTCGAAGCGGAACAGGCTGGTGGGGTCGTGCATCAGCACATTGGTGTCCAACACGAAGAGCTTGGTGGCAATGTTCTGGGGGGAAGTCTTGCGGGCTTGCATAATGTTCCTTGGGGTTTATAGGGATTGCACGGCTTCCAGAACTTCCTCGGCATGGCCGTCGGCCTTGACGCCGCGCCATTCGCGGCGTACCACGCCACGTTTGTCGAGCACGAAGGTGCTGCGTTCGATGCCGCGCACCTGTTTGCCGTACATGTTTTTCAGCTTGATCACGCCAAATTGCTCGCACACCGTTTCTTCAGTATCGGAAAGCAGGGCGAACGGTAGCTCGAACTTGGCCTTGAAATTTTCGTGCGATTTGATGCTGTCGCGCGAAATGCCGACCACTTCGCAACCGGCTTTCTGGAATTCCGCATACAGGTCGCGGAATTGCTGGCTTTCGGTGGTGCATCCCGGCGTGTTGTCCTTCGGGTAAAAATAAATTACCAGCGGTTTGCCGCGTGTGGCGGCGAGGCTGAAAGTCAATCCGCCAGTGGCGGGCAGAGTGAAATCTGTAACTGGGTCGGGCATCAAAACTCCTGTGAACTGCCGCCATTGTTGACAAAATTATCAGGCAAGGCAAGCGCTTCTTCAGCCAGCCGGTTGAAATCCTGCTCGCTCAAGCTGTTAAGGACGAGAACATGCGCACGATCGTAATTTGAATAATTCCTGCGTATAGATTTATTGTAAGCGGGGTCGTAATGCAGTTCCAGCAGTTCGGCGATGAACTCGTCCCATGCTTGTTCCTTGCACAGCGAATGCCAGTGCGCCAACAACTCGCCGGAATACATTCCCTGTAAGCGGTCGAGGTTTGCCGCAAGCAAATCCGGCGCACCCAAGAAATGTGCATAGTCCTCGCGCAACAGCGCCACACGTACTGCAACCGGGCTTTCAAGGCGAATACATGGACTGCCCCACATGGCTAGAATGAGCGTATCGGGAACGCGAAGCGCACCGATTTTTTTGCTTTCGGATTCGACATAAACCGGCAGTGTGGGATCGAAAAACTCCAGCCTTGACAGCAACTGGCTATCGAAGCCTTTTTGCGAGGGCTGCGCTTCGCCCGGCATATCGCCCAGCACCGAGCCGCGATGCCGTGCGATTTCTTCCAGCTCCAGCACTTGCGCGCCCGCCTGTTGCAACGCGGTGAGCAGGCGGCTCTTGCCGCTGCCGGCCAGTCCGCACAGCACGCGAAAGGAGAATTTCCCCGGTAATGTTTGGAGTTGTTGCAATACATGGTGGCGATAACTTTTGTAGCCGCCATCGAGTCGCTCGGCGGCAAAGCCGATCTGACGCAGGATATGCGTCATCGCGCCGCTGCGCTGCCCACCGCGCCAGCAGTAAATCAGCGGATGCCACGATTTGGGTTTGTCCAGCCACTTGTGTTCAAGATGGCGCGCGATGTTGCGAGCGACCAGCGCCGCGCCGATTTTCTTGGCCTCAAACGGCGATTGCTGGTATAGCGTGCCGACGCGCATGCGTTCCGCATCGCTCAGCACCGGGTAATTGATCGCGCCGGGGATATGATCTTCGGCATATTCGGATGGTGAGCGCACATCCACAATTTCGTCGAATTCGTGTAGTTGCGCTACGGTTGCCAGCCCTGAAGATTTCACTGATGCCTGCTTTGGAACATGATGACGGAAACGGATTATATGCGTCTTGCCCCTGGAACTGGCGAAAGCGTGCTTTTGAAAGCTACTGCATTAAAATCGAAGTGGTCAATGGTCATGATCTGTAAAACTGATGACCACGCGCTTGCCAAACCGAATTGATCCACTCAACTTAAAGGCCACCAGCACCGGTAGTGGTGAATTTGCAGCGGAGAGAGCATTCTGCCTGGACATGCATTTCCCCACTCCAGAACGGAGGTGATTCATTATTGTAATGACGCGCGGGTTTGTAGCTCGTTCTATTCTACCTCCACGCGCTCACATGCCAGCTCTACAGTTTCCAGTACAACATGCTTGCTCTTCGCGTTCAACGGGCCTGCGGTATGCTTGGTGATGCGTGCCCGCAGCAGCTTCCATGTCTGCACGACTTGGGTGTGGTCCTCGCTTTGCAGGTGGATCGTCACCGTGCGGAACGCCTTCTGATCGCCGTTCCTGATCTGGTCATACCACCTGTAGAGGTCGAGCGAGCCGATCATGCCCCGTTTCAGGATTGCGTTCCCGCAATGCTCCAGGCCGGTCAATTTGTGAGTTGAGTTCTCCTTGTCATTGCCGTTGCGGTACTCAATGACATCGACCCAGACCTCCGGCAAAATGACCTCTTCGAACCCGGCTTGTGGCCCGTCCGTATTGCCGTCGCCAAGATCCACGAGAAAATTGAAACCCGGATAAGGCCTATCTCTCAAAGTTGCCATGCGTTTTCTCCTTGACTGTAAAAGAACCACCGGCGCTCGGCGCAAGTGGAGTTAGCATCGACATTGCTTCTGAAGGATGTACCAGATAGGCAATGTCCCGGTAGATGCCAAGGTCGTGAATGATACGTCGTTCATGAAGCCGCTGCTGCGCATCGCGAAACGCAATATCGGCAATCAGTCGCGTTGGTTCAGCGCGGTGGAAGTAGGCGTTGCTGCTGTCGAGAAAGGTCTCGATGCGCTTTTTTGGGGCGAGGAACTCGATGTTGCGAAACAGAGATAACGAGGATATTTCCAATTCTCCGCCGAGGCCGTAGAATTTTTTGTCAAACTTGACAGAAATGCAGTAGGCCGCACCGTCGCCTAAATTGTCCACAGCCACATGGAATAACCCGTGGCTGAAGATGAAGTCTACGATGACCTCCGGTCGCCCAAATGGAACAGCATCTGCCAAGGTGGGTTGGCTTGATCTAAATTTGCTTTGGCTCATGTTCTTGCGTCACAAGTATGCGCATGATACGCGCAAATATTTCGTGTTGTAAAACTACCGCAGCAAGCAAGGCTGAACTCCGTTTCAAAAATAGTTTTGCAAGAAGCTCCACGAACTAAATGATCTCCTCGGCACACCGAATTCCGCTCATCACCGCCCCTTCCAGTGTAGCCGGATAATCGCCTGCCGTGTAATCGCCCGCCAGCAGGATGCCGGCTAACGGTGTGATGTGGGCGGGGCGGGATAGATTGGGTTCGCAAGAAAAAGTGGCGCGTTTTTCCGCGATGACCTGGTGCCATAACGGAGCTTCAATTATTCCAAGTTGTTCGCGCAATTCCTTGGCCACTTTCTGTGCGAGTTGTTCGTGTTCCAACTCCTGATGCAACCCTTCCGCGCTGATGACAGCGGCGATGAGGCCATGCTGCCCGGCGATCTGCCCCTTGTCGAACAGCCATTGTGAAAAGCAGCGATCGAAGCCTAGCATCGCATGGGGAAGGCGCACCTGCTCCGGGTATTGCAGATACACGGTGTAGATGGGCTGGAAGGATAATGTCTCAATCTGTGTGGTGATGGCCGCGAGCTGCGGCACGGCGCGGAGTAGTCGCACGGCGTTGGCGGGCGAGGCGGCGCAAATGACGTGGCTGAAGCGTTGCGCGCCAATGGCTGTGAGCAATTCGACTTCATTGCTGAGTGGCACGATTGCATCCACGCTGCGAGAGGTATGCACCATACTATTTCTTTGCATGACATATTCCGCTGCGCGCGCTGGAAACAGCGCTGAGAAATTCAGGCGCGGCAGCAGGATGTCGCTATCGCTGCGCGCGCCGTGCAGGCTGTCGCGCAGGACGTTCAGCAGAATTTGCGCCGATGACTTGTGCACAGGCGTGTTCAGCGCTGCGATACAGAGCGGCTCCCAAAGCAGGCGGATCGCATCATCGTTCTGGTTATGCTCGCGCAACAGATCGAGCGCAGTCGTGTCGCCCGGCAATTTGAATCGTATGCCGCGCATGGCGAGCATGAAGCGAGCGGCGGCGAGCCGCTGCGCGAGCGGCAAACCTTGTGCAGTCAGCAGCCCGAGTAGAAGATGCATCGGAGCGGGCAGCCGCGTAGCTTTGAGTTCAAAGCAATTGTGCAGGGTAAGTTGCAGCGGCAGGCGCAGGAAATCATGTTCGATATTGCCGCCGACCTGTTCGATGAGTTGCAGCGTGTGGCGATAGCAGCCGAGCAGGATGTGCTGGCCGTTGTCGAGTTGGGTGTCGTGGAGCCAAATGCTACGCGCTCGCCCACCGAGCAGTTTGGCGCTTTCGAATACAGTAACCGGAATGCCGCTTTCAGCCAGTGTGACAGCGGCAGCCATGCCCGCGTAGCCGCCGCCTATGACGGCTACGCGGGGATTTTGAATGATGCTCATGGCACTTGTGCGCCGTTAGTGGCGGGTATGTAATCGGCGATTAGCTTGGCAAGCTTACAGGGGCTATTACCCGAAAAATTCCTTGACTTTATCCATCCAGGATTTTGCACGTGGGTTGTGGCGTGCGCTGTCTTTCTCGTTAATTGCCTCGAATTCATGGAGCAGTTCTTTTTGGCGCTCGGTGAGATTGACTGGAGTTTCCACTACCACATGGCAATGCAGGTCGCCATAGGTTGAGCTGCGCACACCCTTGATGCCCTTGCCGCGCAGGCGGAAGGTTCTTCCGGATTGCGTTTCAGGTGGAATCTTGATGCGTGCAGAGCCGTCCAGCGTGGGAATCTCGATCTCGCCGCCCAGCGCGGCAGTGGCAAAGCTGACCGGCATTTCGCAATGCAGGTCATTGTGATCGCGCTGGAACACCGCGTGCTGTGCAATGTGGATGGCAACATAGAGGTCACCCGGCGGGCCGCCGTTCATGCCATGTTCGCCTTCACCGGACAGGCGGATGCGGTCGTCGTTATCCACGCCCGCCGGAATTTTCACCGACAGTGTTTTGTGCTGTTTGACGCGACCGTTGCCCTGGCAATCTTTGCAGGGCGATGCGATCATTTTGCCCGTGCCGTGGCAGCGCGGGCAGGTCTGCTGGATCGAGAAAAAACCTTGCTGCATACGCACCTGACCATGCCCGCCGCAAGTGGTGCAAGTGGTCGGGCTGGTGCCGGCTTTTGCGCCGCTGCCATGGCAGGTTTCACATTCGACCATAGTCGGCACGCGAATCTGCGTTTCGGTTCCACGCGCGGCCTGTTCCAGCGTGATTTCCAGGTTGTAGCGCAAGTCGGCGCCACGGTGCACGTTGCTGCGTCCCCCGCCGCCGCCCCGCCCACCACCGAATATGTCGCCGAAGATGTCGCCGAAATCAAAACCGCCCGCACCGCCGCCGAAGCCCCCTGCGCCCATTCCGGCCTCGGAAGCGGCGTGGCCGTACTGGTCATAGGCGGCGCGTTTCTGCGCGTCGCTTAAGATTTCATAAGCTTCCTTGGCTTCCTTGAAGTGATCCTCGGCCTTGGGGTTGTCCGGGTTGCGGTCGGGGTGGTGTTTCATCGCCAGCTTGCGATAAGACTTCTTGATTTCCTCGTCCGAAGCGTCCCGGTTGACGCCCAGCACTTCGTAATAATCTTTTTTAGCCATAGTCGTTAGTCGTTAGTCACTAGCCGCTAGTTGAAAAGCAAACCACCAGGGTTAACTAACGACTAACGTCTAACGACTACCCGCTTGATTTATTTTTTATCCTTCACCTCGGTGAACTCGGCATCCACCACGTCGCCTTCGTCTTTCTTCTGGTCGGAGCAGGTCTCACCAGGCCCACAGCTTCCGCAGCCTTCCGCGCCCTGTGTCTTGGCCTGTTCGGCGGCGTACATTTTTTCGCCCAATTTCTGTGCGGCAGTGGCGAGTGCTTCCGCCTTGGCATCAATAGCAGTTTTATCGTCGCCTTTTACCGCTTCTTCGGCTTCCTTCAAGGCGGCTTCTACTTTGCCCTTTTCTTCGGCATCCAACTGTTCGCCGTATTCCTTCATGGATTTCTGCGTGGAATGGATCAAGGCATCCAGTTGGTTGCGCGCAGTGACCAACTCAATCGCTTTGTGGTCTTCTTCGGCATGCGCTTCGGCATCTTGCACCATGCGCTGAATTTCTGCTTCAGACAAACCGGAGCTTGCCTGGATCTTGATCTTGTTCTCTTTGCCGGTGGCCTTGTCCTTGGCGGAGACATGCAGAATGCCGTTGGCGTCAATGTCGAAGGTTACTTCGATTTGCGGCATACCGCGCGGTGCGGGCGGAATGTCGGAGAGATTAAACTGTCCCAGGCTCTTGTTGCCGGAAGTGACTTCGCGCTCGCCTTGCAGCACATGGATAGTCACCGCATTCTGGTTGTCGTCTGCGGTAGAAAACACCTGCGAAGCCTTGGTCGGAATAGTGGTATTTTTCTTGATCAGCTTGGTCATCACCCCGCCCAGGGTTTCAATACCAAGTGACAACGGGGTCACGTCCAGCAACAGCACATCCTTCACTTCGCCTTGCAATACGCCGCCCTGAATTGCTGCGCCAACGGCGACGGCTTCGTCCGGGTTCACATCCTTGCGCGGCTCCCTGCCGAAAAATTCCTTCACCTTCTCTTGCACCATCGGCATACGTGTCTGGCCGCCGACCAGAATTACGTCGGCGATATCGGAGATGGAAACGCCCGCATCCTTCATGGCGATCTTGCACGGTTCGATGGTGCGTGCGATCAGTTCATCCACCAGGCTTTCCAGTTTTGCGCGCGTGATTTTTACCGCCAGATGTTTCGGGCCGCTGGCGTCCGCCGTGATGTAGGGCAGGTTCACCTCGGTTTGCTGTGCGCTGGACAGTTCGATCTTGGCTTTTTCCGCCGCATCCTTCAGGCGTTGCAGGGCGAGCATGTCCTTCTTCAGGTCGATGCCGGTTTCCTTTTTAAATTCGTCCACCAGATGTTCGATGACGCGCATGTCAAAATCTTCACCGCCAAGAAAGGTGTCACCGTTGGTGGACATCACTTCGAACTGATGCTCGCCTTCAATTTCAGCAATGTCGATGATGGAAATGTCGAATGTGCCGCCGCCCAGGTCATACACCGCGATCTTGCGGTCGCCTTCCTGTTTGTCCAGGCCGAAAGCCAGTGCGGCTGCGGTGGGTTCGTTGATGATGCGCTTCACTTCCAGGCCGGCGATGCGCCCGGCATCCTTGGTAGCTTGGCGCTGTGCATCGTTGAAATAAGCGGGCACAGTAATCACCGCTTCCGTCACCGACTCGCCGAGATAGTCCTCAGCGGTCTTTTTCATTTTCATCAGCACTTGTGCGGAAACTTCCGGCGCGGAAATTTCCTTGTTATGCACTTTCACCCAAGCATCGCCGTTCTTGGCCTTGACGATGCCAAATGGAACCATGGCAATATCCTTCTGCACCATCTTTTCGTCGAAGCGGCGACCGATCAGGCGTTTCACGCCATACAGCGTATTCCTGGGGTTGGTCACCGCCTGGCGTTTGGCGGGCGCGCCCACCAGCACTTCGCCATCCTCCATGTAGGCGACGATGGACGGCGTGGTGCGCGTGCCCTCGGCGTTCTCGATCACCTTGGTCTTGCCGTTTTCCATAATGGCCACACAAGAGTTCGTTGTGCCCAAGTCAATACCGATGATTTTTCCCATGATGTTTTCCTTTCAGTTGAATGCGTAAAAATCAAAACCTGTTGTTGCTGCCTTGCCGCTTAAAGTGAGGGCTGAGCAGGGTAATTCAAGTCCTTAGCGAGTAGCTTGTAGCCAGTAGCGGGTAGCAAAGCCGGGTTTGGCTACAAGCCACTCGCTACGAGCTACCGGCTCATTCTTTGGCTTTCGACACCATCACCAGCGCCGGGCGCAATACACGCTCGCTCAGTTGATAGCCCTTTTGCATCACGCTTACCACCGTATTGGCTTCCTGGGTGCTTTCCAGCATGCCGATGGCCTGGTGCTTATGCGCATCGAATTTTTCTCCGACCGGGTTGATTTCAGTAATGTTGAATTTCTCGAATACGCTGGCGAGTTGTTTGAGCGTCAGTTCCATGCCGCTCTTGAAGCTTTCCACCGTGGCGGACTGCACTGCCAGGCCGGCTTCCAGGCTGTCCTTTACCGCCAGCATTTCATTGGAGAAACGCTCCACGGCAAATTTATGCGCCTTGCTGACATCATCCTGAGCGCGCCTGCGGATATTCTCTCCCTCGGCTTTGGCATACATCCAGGCGTCGTAATGTTCCTGCGCCTTGCGTTCTGCTCCCTTGAGCATCTCTTCCAGGCTGGGCATGACTTCCGGCGCGTTTGTGGCGGCGGGTTCGGTGTTTGCCGGAGATGCTTTCTGTCCGATTTGCGGGTTGGTTTCGTTTTGTTCCATCATGCTTCTCCAAATTTCGACTTGGGGGCAAGTTGAGGCGATTTTCCGGGTTTCAAGGGTGCGCAGCAAAATTATTTTCTTCACGTGAGATAATGCGTAGCTTGTTCCCTCAATCCAATCGCTCAGCCAAAGACAGGCTTGAGGAAGGATTATCGGGAGTTAACTATTCAAGGCAACAGTGTCCAACAAAAACTACCACTGGCGTATTGCCGGGTTTTACTTCTTTTACTTTGCCTTTGTAGGCATGTTCTCGCCCTACTGGAGCCTGTACCTGAAGTCTATCCAGTTCGATGCGGTGCAGATTGCCATCCTGATGTCGGTGGCGCCGGTGATGCGGATGATTGCGCCCAACATTTGGGGCTGGCTGGCCGACCGCACCGGCAAGCGCCTGCTGGTGGTGCAGATTGCCGCAGCCTTGGGCGCGCTGAGTTATCTGGGCGTGTTTGCGACCACCAGTTTTTACGGCATGTTGCTGGTGCTGGGGCTGATGAGTTTTTTCTGGAGCGCTTCCATGCCGCTGGTGGAGGCGACCACGCTGACTTATCTGGGCAAGGACGTGGCACATTACGGACGCATCCGCTCCTGGGGTTCGGTCGGCTTCATCGTGGCCGTGCTGGGGCTGGGGTATGCCTTCGACTACATCGCCATCGCCTGGCTGCTGTGGGCCGGGCTGTTCATCATGCTGGGCATCCTGTTCTTCTCGCGCCAGATTCCGCCGACCGAAGTGCTGGCGCATCATACGGATAGCCAGCCGGTCATGCGCATCGTGTTGCAGCCACATGTGCTGGCGTTATTTGGCGCGTGCTTTTTGATGTCCGTCGCGCACGGCCCGTATTACACTTTTTTCTCGATTTATCTGGTCGAGCACGGTTATGCCAAAAGCGCCGTGGGCTGGTTGTGGGCGCTCGGGGTAATCTGCGAGATCGGCGTGTTCTTCCTGATGCCGTGGCTGATGCGGCGCTATGCCCTGCCGCAAATCCTGGCAGTGAGTTTTATCTGTGCCATGCTGCGTTTCGTGTTGATTGGTTGGGGCGTGGATTTTCTGTGGTTGCTGCTCATCGCGCAAGTGTTGCATGCCGCTACTTTTGGTTCCTTCCATGCGGCGGCGGTGGCGCTGATACACCGCTACTTCCAGGGGCGGCATCAATCCAGGGGCCAAGCCTTGTTTGGCAGCATCACCTACGGTGCAGGCGGCATGCTGGGCGGCTTGTCCAGCGGCCCGATATGGCAGCATTACGGCGCCAGCGTGCTGTATTCGTGCAGCGCGGGCGCGGCGTTGCTGGGGTTGCTGTTGGTGTGGTGGAAACCGGGCATGGAACGCGGTTAAAATATTAGTGCCGATCCATAATTTTTTATAGAGCAAGCAGGAGATAGAGAATGGAATGCAAATATCGAAATATTGTCGCCAGTTTCTGCATGGCGGCTTTATCGGGAATGGCTTATGCGGGGGGTACCGTGCAGGATATCGCAATCCCGTCTATAACCAGCCCCTACACCCATGGCAGCAAATCATACATGCTGGCTTCGAATGATGTCGTCGCCGCCCGGAAGCAGGCAAGTGCAGCCCCGTCTAGCCAGGTAACAGAATTTGAGCCGCCGATGTTTTCGGGTAGCAATGCCCACAAATATCTGGGGTTGGGAACGCTGGCGCTAGTCATTGCAACGGCTATCGCCCCGAAACCTCCTGAAGTCGAAGATAGAGCGCCGACTCAGGCGGAGATCGATGCTCGGAATTCAAGCAATCACGCAAAATTGGGGCGTGCGGCGGCGGCGATGGCTGCTGCCACGGTGGCGTCCGGGTTGCTGGCGCACTGGGACGACTTTCATCTGGAGGACGGCTGGGCCGATCCGGATAATATGCACGCGATGCTGGGCGCCGCAGGTGCGTTGGCCATGCTTTTTGCTGTGTCTCAAGCGCCAGAAAGTGGCCATTCGAGTGAGGGAATATTGGGCGGTGTCGCCATGGGTATTGCCGTAAAATTGACCTGGTAGCGGGGTGTGATGATGAAAAACAGATTGAAGGCCATCGCTTTGCTGGTTGGCGCGCTGTCAATGAGTGGCGCTTGTGCCGAGGCAGAAGAAAATTTTGTGCTCTGGCTGCTTAATTTCGAGCGCACCAAAGAAGTAAAGCCGGTCACCAACAAGCAGTATCAGGATGAATGCGGGGGATGCCACTTTGCCTATCAACCGGGGTTGTTGCCTGCGAGGTCATGGGAGAAACTCCTGAACGCCAAAGCGTTGCACGATCACTTTGGTGACAACGCCGAGATGGACAAAGACACCCTGCAGGCCATCCATAATTATGCGGTGGAGAACGCAGCCGACAAATCCTATTACAAGCGCTCACGCAAGATTGCCGTGGCCACGCAAAATGGTCCGGCGCCGCTACGTATCATCGAACTGCGCTACATTGAACGCAAGCACCGTGGCATCCCCGAAAAGATGATCAAGGGCAACAAGGATGTGAAGTCGCTGAGCCATTGCGACAAGTGTCATACCCAGGCCGCAAAAGGCGTGTTTGAAGCAGATACCGTATCAATCCCGAATTATCCCAAGTAGGAAAATTATCCTAAAAACCGCCGTTGGTGCAGAGCAATTTGGTATTTCAGCGGATTATGCCGCTTTCGCAGGTACGAATTTATTCGCACATGACACGTTGAGCGTGCGAATAAATTTGCGCCTCCCTGCCCATCAACTGTGGTTTTTAGGATCAATCGGCTTCGTCCACCCGGTTGTCCTGAACAATGCGCCGCGCGATGTCTTTCAAATCATCCACTGATTCAAATCTGAGTTTGCGCCATTGATCTGGATCCTTATGCGATGACGCTTCAGAATTGCCCAATGGCGTTATCCTGCTCGCCCCATAATAATCGGCCACTTCTTGAATTTTGGCCTCACTGATATTGGCCTTGAATTTGACTAAAAAGCTACCCGATTGCTTGGCAGGCTCTTCCTTCTTTTTGGCGGGTTCATCCTTTGCAACGGCTCCCGTGACGATCCCTGCGCACAAACCAAGACTCGCCAGACACACCAGGATGTTGCGCCGCATCTTGAGAAAATATTTTGGTTTATCCATTACACCCCCTTGTTTTGATTTCTGAACAAGACACTCGCTTACCAGACAATGCCAAGCTTTCGCTGCGTTTAGCAAAGTCCGCCAGGTTTTTGGACAGAGCCAAGTTAATCCGCAATCGAGTTTTTCAACGGAATTAAGTCGTGCGCGGATTGTAAAAACCCATCAAGGGCCGCTACCTTTGCAGTCTCTGTCGTCGAACGAGCAGGTGTCGGCCTGTATGTGCCCTTTGTAATGCTCTTCAAACGAACGGCACAAGTCCGGCTTGAAAAGCCACTGATGATCGGGTGTGGTAAAAAGCTTCACGTCTATCGGAGACTCCTGCTTCTGGAAAACCTCAATAATCTGGACTTCATCTGGCTTTATGTCGTTCTGGTGCAGATATTCCACCAAGCCGCAAATCGTGTCCGAGAAGTAGGAATTATATTCATCACTCCCTGCAAAGCTTTGAATCCTGGCTTCATAGGTATAGGGCAAGCTCTTGTCGTATTTTGATTTTGGACCAAGTATTGTTTCTAATAAACCCATGACCGTTCTCCTTGATATATGGTGCCATGCCCGTTAGGTTGCAAGCATAGCTCATCCTTATTCGGAATGGTGCCTGCTTTCGAGCCAATCCATCACACCCTGGCCAGCGTGACGCCCGCTGGCGAAACAGGCGGTCAGCAGATAGCCGCCGGTGGGTGCTTCCCAGTCGAGCATCTCACCGGCACAGAACACGCCGGGCAGGGCGTGCGCCATCAAATGCTCATCCAGCGCCTCGAATGCCACGCCGCCTGCACTGCTGATCGCCTCATCCAGCGGGCGCGGCGCGATGAGCCGTAATGGCAGGGATTTGATTGCGGAGGCCAGCCGTTCGGGATGATCGAAATCTGCACGGGGCAGCAACTCGCGCAACAGCCCGCTTTGCACACCCTTGATATTTGCCCGGCTCTGCAAATGGCTGGACATCGAGCGGGAGCCGCGCGGATGACCCACTTCGGCGATGACTCGATGCAGGTCTTTACCGGGCGCAAGGTCAATGTGAATGACGGCCTCGCCCATGGCGGCAATCTCATCGCGCAGCATGGCAGACAAGGCATAGATCGGGCCGCCTTCCACCCCATTCACAGTCACCATCAAATCGCCCTGTTTGGAATGGGGATGACCCACCGCATCGGAAAAACGCACGATCACCGACTTCAACGGATGCCCGGCGAATTTTTCGCTGAAGTGCGGGCTCCAACCGACATCGAAGCCGCAGTTTGCGGGACGCAACGGCGCCACGGCAATCCCGCGCTGCGCGAGCAGCGGCACCCATGCGCCATCGGAACCGAGCCGCGCCCAACTGCCCCCGCCCAGCGCCAACACCACCGCATCAACATGCGCAGTAACTTCGCCCTGAGTCATGTCAAAACGCAACGCGCCACTCTCATTCCAGCCACACCAGCGATGGCGCATGCGGAAATGCACACCGGCCTCCCGCAAGCGGTGCAGCCAGGCACGCAACAGCGGCGCGGCTTTCATGTCAGCCGGAAACACGCGCCCGGAGCTGCCGACGAAGGTCAAAATGCCGAGACCATGCACCCATTCCCGCAACGCACCCGGCCCAAAACTGTCGAGTAACGGCTTCAACTGCGCGCGGCGTGCGCCGTAGCGCGAGAGAAAATCATCCGCAGGCTCGGCATGCGTAATGTTCATGCCGCCTTTGCCCGCTCTCAGAAACTTGCGCCCCACAGTGGGCATGGCATCGTAAAGCGTGACCCGCACGCCGCCCTGGATCAACACCTCCGCCGCCATCAGCCCGGCCGGGCCACCACCAATGACGGCCACTGTATACGGATTATTTTTCATCCGGCAACTTCTCCGGCAACCGCGAAGCTGGCATCACGAATGAAGTGGAATGAAGATTGGAGATTTTTCAAGGGAGTATCAACCTATTGCTGTCTCAATCCGTTAAAAGGGGGCGCTCAGGGTTTCCGGAATAACTCGTCGAGCGGGTTCTTGTCGGCGGGAGTGCTGCCGGAAACGCGCTTTGCGGTGAACTCATCCTCGATGTTGTCACGATAGAAACTCCATGCCGCCCCCGAGTTGCTGAGACGTTGCCAGATTCCCTCGCCAACGCCGCTGTACTGCAGCGTGCTGCCGTCGTCGAGCTGCACCTGCAGCATCCGGGCGCGCGCATCGTAGCCGATGGCGCGCAACTTGCCCGAATTGATCTTCTTCATTTCCATGAGGGTGTCCTGAAACTATTGCGAAGCCGCGTTCCCACGGAGACCGTGGGAACGAGAAGAGTGTCAAGTGTCGCCAATATTTCTGACTTATGGGCATCTCTAATAATTTGTATTCCGTCGCTCCCGCGAAGGCGGAGCCCAGTCAAATCAACAAGCTGGATTCCCGCCTTCGCGGGAATGACGAATTTTTAGAGGCGCCCTTATGAGTAAAAGGGGGCACTCATTAGCTTCCTTGATGCTGCCTCCCATTTTCTGTCGGCCTACCCCTTGCGGGTATTGCGCCCTGCGCGGGCTTTAACTCTGGTTTCATGTTGCCCTGGGCGCCGCATAACTGGTCTGCAGCACAGGCGACCACCCGGCCCGATAATCCCGTTCCAGCAAAGCACAAACCAGTTCCCCCAAATCCATATCCAGATGCGCCCGCGCCGCCGCCGCCCCCGCATCATCTGCGTGTGCATTTGTCACAAAGCTTTTAAAAGACGGCCAATCCTTGGCGAGTAATTCCGCCATGATGCGGGCGAGCTCATAGGATAATTGCAGGCCTTCATCCGCACGTTGAAATGAGGCGCCAGACCAGAACTCCCGTATTTCGGATTCACTCCAATAAGCCAACAGTTTATGGTGCAACTGCTGCGAGCCGCAGCCACCACAAGATTTTTTATTCACCAACTGACGCTCGGTATTCACGGCAATACCCACGTTTAACCACAGCGGCAAAGGCAAATGTGCCAGGCAATTGCGCGTCATTTCATGGGCCATCATGGACTGGATAGCATACAAATCGGTTTTAACTGCCACAAAATGCCCGACCCCGGCGCGAATATACATGCCTCGACCCATGCCAAGTGCAGCCGCGTTGGGATAAAAAAATGAGAGGTAACGGTAATAACTCTCAGCATCTTCAAACACAATCAGGATATCTTTACCCCACTGCGGCGCCTGGGCGATGCCATCCAATACACCCAGCACCTGTTCAAGCGCGTTGCTCATGAAATTGGCGGTGGTGCGTGCCGTATTGGGGTTGAGTGATGACAGTAATAATGCCGTTTCTGACTCGGCGAGCTGAAAGTTTGCGCCTGAAGCATCGCGCACATGCAACAACCAGGCACGTTTCGCCTCCTCCCACATTGCTGTGTGAAATTCGGCTGCCACGTTGTCATTCAACCAGTTCGTCAGTTGATGGCCATC